>Ga0114998_10000226_pt1 | contig 38950 bp, 28 predicted proteins | sample ArcticOcean_MG_C_5_FD_87044 | JGI IMG/M metagenome (GOLD analysis project Ga0114998, IMG submission 87044) | Marine microbial communities from western Arctic Ocean - ArcticOcean_MG_CB4_138 | ecosystem: Environmental > Aquatic > Marine > Oceanic | place: Arctic Ocean: Canada Basin | collected... | reverse complement strand
TTTGTTCTCGAGGTTGATTCGATTGGAATCGCTCGGTGGGAACTTGGCGTTAGTGCCATGGGCGGATATGTTGAATCATCAACCCGGCTGCGACGCGTTTATTGATTTAGATCGAAGCACTAGGAAAGTTTGTTTAACGACCGATAGAAGTTATAATCCAGGCGAACAAGTATGGGCGAGCTATGGGCAAAGACCGTCATCAGAACTTTTGATTTCGTATGGATTTGCACCAGCAGTAGGAGATAACCCGGACGATGAATATGCGTTGAACTTGCAAATCGATGAGAACGACCCGTTTGCGAGCGCGAAAGTGAACGCATTGGCATCGCAAAACATTCAAGCATTAGAAACGTTTCCTTTACGATTGAACGGGTACCCGAGGCAGTTACTGCAATACGCTTCGTTTGCTATGTGTACGCCTGAAGATCCATCGAAAGTTGATGAGTTATGTAGAGCCGCGTTTGTTGACATAACTGCACCAAAATCTTTACGAAACGGCGTCGATTTAGCCAGAGGCTTACTCGCGTCGAAGAATATTGGTAAATCGAGAGGTAAAAGAGGGGCTGTTTTAGGTGGCGTACAAGGTGAAATCGCAGTTCGCGAAATGCTCGCCGATGTTACGCGAGATGCGTTGGATAGATATCCAAACACGGTAGATAAAGATAAAGGGTTAGCTCTCGGTCGTTTGCCGCAAATGCCCGAAGCTTCGATGTGGATCGGTAACGCTTCTACGGCTATAAAGAGCTCTTTGCGTTCGGTATGCGCCGCTAGAGTGAGAGTATCAGAACGGAGGATTTTAGCAAAGACGGATTCAGAGGTTCGTTTACAACTAAGGCGCTTGAAAAGCGAGCAAATGTCCGCACGAGAAAAATAAGACAACGATGTATTTAAAAAGACAATAAATAAGCTACTAATACACAAACGATATATGCAGACTTGTGCGCGATCATCATTTATTTTTTATTTGCTACGAATAATCAACTTATACTTATTAATAATTGCTAGATTTTTTACTACGACGCGAGAAACTCTCTCTTTCTCTTAACAGCCGCGCTTTTACTTATTGATCTGCGCTTGGATATTCAAACGACACTTCCTTCCCGGTTAATTTCTTATACACACCCGCAAACGTTTCCAACTTGTACTCCGTGCTCGCCTTGTCCTTCGGGTCCAAATAAACCTTGAGCAACTTAGATCCATCCAATCTGTATCGTTGTCTCTTTCCAACGATCTCCGTCGGGTAGCACAAATCTTCGAGCAAACTCGTGTGCACGGCTGTCAAAGTTCTCGAACGTGGTCTGGCTCTCGCAAAGTTAGCCTTTGGTACCGGCTTAATGCGTCTGTTTCCAACAAATACGACATCTTTGTTTGAAAACTTCTTCTCCAACTCTCTCACCAATCTTTGTTGGATCTTGTGAAACGTCTTCAAGTACCTGTACGGCACGTGGATGACGACGGCGGTGCGGTTTGATGGCAACGCGACTTCGCTCGCGCCGCAGATGAAGAGGTTCTCGAGGTCAGCCTTCAATTCCGTGTTTGTGTTTTCTAAATCTTGGATAGCCTGTTTATTTCGTAATAACGTTATTATTAATGATAATTAGAGATTCGCGTTTAGTCGTCGTTCGTTCGAGCGAAGCAAAGGAAGAAGCCCTCTCTCTCTGTTCATGGGCAGATGGTCACGAAATGAAAATTGAACGAAAACGAGCGCGCGAGAGCGGGAGACCGTACATGCGAACATCGCTCGCGCATAAACAAACCATAATTCCATTCTACGATCAACCTCTCGAACACGAATTCGCTCTTTTCGATCAAACGTAACTCCTTCGCGCTTCCAAAAGCGCGACCACGTTAACGAATCAAATCTAAGAATACGCGCTAAAAAATAGGGCCGAAATCATCATAATCTTCATCATCAACATCAGCGGGAAAGATATGCGCGCGAATTTAAATGAACTAATCGCGTGATTGTTTTTCGTACCTTGGCAACCGTTGTTTCGAACGGCGTTGGCTTTACGCCCGCTTCTTTTACAATCTTACTCTTAGTCGACATAGTGAATACGTGTAATTTCTGCAGCAATTTCGACCCTCTAGTGCATTCGTGAGAAGAGCACCAAAGGGCCAGAGGGCAAAAATGTGTTCAGCGTAATAAGCGAAAAACGAGATAAGCGTACGTAAAGATGCGAGAGAGAGAGAAAATGGATAAAAAAGAATCAAGCGTTTACTAAAGGTCTATACTTCAACGGCTTTGGGGCTTCACCGCCCATTCTAAGGATTCTGTACGCTTCGTATTCGTCGTAACTACCTTCGTAGAACGTGAGTTGCGAATCGCCTTCGAAGGCGATGATGTGCGTCGCGATTTTGTTCAAGAACCAACGGTCGTGGCTAATAACGAACGCGCAGCCGTTCCAAGATAATAAAGCTTCCTCTAGAGCGCGTAAAGTGGCGACGTCTAAGTCGTTCGTCGGTTCGTCTAGGAGTAAGCAGTTACCGCCAGAGGTTAGAACTCGGGCGAGTTGGAGGCGGTTACGTTCGCCGCCGGATAAATCGCCGACTTTCTTTTGTTGATCCGCGGATTTAAAGTTATACCAAGAACAGTACGCGCGCGCGTTTACGGATCGACCGCCTAAGTTGACTTCCTCGGCGCCGCCGGAAAGTTCTTCGAAGACGGTTTTGTTCCCATCTAACGAATCTCTGCTTTGATCGACGTACATCAATTTCACTGTTTCGCCAACTGTACAAGACCCTCCGTCCGGTTTGTCTTCGCCTACAATCATGCGAAATAGAGTCGTTTTGCCGGCGCCGTTACCGCCGACGATGCCGACGATTGAGCCTGGCGGAATTGTCGCCGTGAAGTTATCGATTAACAAACCTCTGGAATCATAACCTTTTGATAGTTTATCGCACGTTAACACGACGTCGCCTAGTCTCGGAGCTGTTGGAATCGTAATAGAATCCATACCTTCGCGTTTAGTATATTCAGCAGACGCCGTACATAATTCTTCGTATTGACGTAATCGAGCTTTTCCTTTCTTTTGTTGTCCTTTCGCGTTTTTGCGAACCCATTCGAGTTCTTGTTTCAAAGCCCTATCCATGGATGATACTTTCTTATCTTCCATGTCTAACCTCGTCGCTTTCGATTCTAACCATTTGGTATAATTGCCTTCGAATGGAATGCCTTCTCCTCTGTCGAGTTCTAAGATCCACCCGGCGACGTTATCGAGAAAGTATCGGTCGTGCGTCACTGCAACAACTGTTCCTCTGAATTGTGCCAAGAACTGTTCCAACCAAGCGACTGATTGCGCGTCCAAATGGTTCGTCGGTTCGTCGAGTAACAAAATATCCGGATCCGCGAGTAATAATCGACAAATCGCAACTCTCCTGCGTTCACCGCCGGATAAGTTCTTGATAAGAGCATTCCTTGGAGGGCACCTCAAAGCATCCATGGCTCTTTCAACCGTTCTATCAATCTCCCACGCGTTCGATGCGTCCAACTTATCTTGCAATTGCGTCATTCGTTTCATTAATTTATCCATGTTCGCATCAGGGGCGCCCATATCCACCGAAATCTGCTCAAACTCTTCAATCTCTTTCTTAATCTGTGCCACTCCAGCATCGACGTTTTCGCCGACCGTTTCCCCGGCATCTAATTCAGGTTCTTGCGATAAATACCCAATCTTTATGCCTTCGTCTAAATATATATCTCCATCGAACGCCTTATCTTTACCGGCTAAGATCTTCATCAAAGTCGACTTCCCTGACCCGTTCGCGCCTAAAATCCCGATCTTCGCCCCTAAATACATCCCCAAGTTTATGTTCTTTATTAACTCCTTCCCTTGCGGGGTCACTTTTCTGACCTTCGAGAGACTTAAGATGATCTTCCTCGTCTCGGTTTGATACGCGCTGCCTTCCGAGACCTGTTTACTGCCCCCGGATTTCATTCTTTGGTTCTGTTGCGCGGCGCTACCATTACTCGAAGACGAACTGTTGCCACTGGAAGGAGTGGGAGTATTCGTCGTCGTCGTCGTCGTCGTAGGGGCGCCGCCTTTCCTTTGCGATTTCTTCCCGTTCATAATCACGAAACGTCTCCTACTTCTCGTTCTCTCAGTGGTCCCACTTCTTTGGATCGAAAACGGAGTCTGCGCATTCGTCGCACGAGTAGAACTCCTTAACACGACGTTCATCGTCGTCATCAACGTATATATATATATATATCTAATTATTCAATGTACTACTACTACTACTGTATGTATGTACGATATAAATAGCACTATCTAAAATCAATTTATATCTCTATATAGTAGTAAACAAATGTTAGGTATACACGTCTACTCGTATATCTATACACTACTACTCACTACTAGTACGTACGTATGTATGATATAAATATCCCTATCGCGAATGAAATAAATAAGAGCTCGACTGCGACCGCTTTATGCCGCTATCTCTCACGTCAACACTCCTTACCCGTCCTTTTACGATCCGCGTGGTAAACCCAGTGTAGGATAAATAATAAGTGAAGTGATTGAAAATGGCAATTTCTTTTAGAGGGTGTCACACCCTAAACAGTACATCGCGCGCAGAAGATAACGCGAGCTCTGCCACTCGTCTGCTAGTGTTCTTCCTCTGTCACGCATCTGCAACACAGAGAGAGAGATTAAGATTAAGAGAAGTTCCGAATACCACTCCTGCTCCTACTGCTCCTGCTTTTGCGTGCTCGTCAATAAAAAGAGATTGATGATGTTGCTCTTTTTTAGCCGCTTGAATCGTTCCAAAGTTTCCAAAACATGGACGCGAGTATTAGTGCGACGACGACGACGAAGAAGAAGAAGAAGAATCTGGCAATGTCGTTGCAGACGAGACAGAGAACGTACGAGAGACGAGTGAGTTTCGATGATCGCGATCGATCTGTGCAGAACGAGCGCGAACATCTTTCGCCTCAAAGTCGTGAGTTACCGTTACAGACGATGAACGAGAACGATACTGATGGTAACGATGAAGACGATAATAATAATGAGAAGAAGAAGAAAGGAGCGTCGCGATGGATGGAGGCGACGACGACGGCCGTGAAGAAGAACAGGGAGAAGAAAATAGAGAAGAAAATAGAGAAACAAATGAACAAACGAAGCTTTCGAGGGTTCTTCCTCGGTCTATCGTTTGCGATGATTGGTTCGTATTTACGACTGATGATAGTGCCGGACGCGGTGAGGGACCACGTGACGGAGAAGTACATACCTTCGTGGTTCAATGAGTCCTTTTTGTCCATGTTACCGGCGTTAAATCCTGATTTTATTGACGCTTATAATACGTTTGGATCGACGTATTATAACGGAACGGAACATTTGATCGTAGCGAGGCAAGTGAGAGAGGAGTACGAAGCGAAGCCGAATCATCCAGTCGTCATCGTTCCAGGATTCGTGAATACTGGGTTAGAGTTATGGAAGAGTAAGCCATGCATTGCAAAACGAACGAGTTTTCGTCAACGCATGTGGGGCACGCCGGCGATGATGAAAGCTTTTTTTCATAACCGAACTTGTTGGTTCGAACACATGGGATTAGACGCGAGAACTGGAGAAGATCCGGATGGGATTACGTTGAGGCCGGTTTCAGGAATCGACGCCGTGGATTGGTTCATGCCAGGATATTTCGTATGGGGAAGAATGATCGAAGCTTTAGGAGAAATCGGCTATACTGGGTCGAACCTTCACGTGGCTTCGTACGATTGGCGATTGAGTCCTGAAAGATTAGAAATTAGAGACGGTTATTTTACGAAATTGAAAAAATCAATAGAAGGTTTGAAAGAAACTGAAAACGAGAAAATTGCATTATTAGCGCATTCATACGGCGATACGCTTTCGAGATATTTCTTGGAATGGGTCGAATCGCCCAAAGGAGGTAAGGGCGGTTCCAATTGGGTGAGCGAACATATCGCGAATTACGTGAACATCGCCGGTCCAACTTTGGGAATGCCCAAGGCTGTTTCGACGTTGATTTCTGGCGAAATGCGCGATACCGCGATATTGAACGAACTCGAGATGACGATCGGGCCACTCATATCGACGTTTGTTGAAAAGTTAGTCGGTAATTTAGAGGAAGTAACGCTCGTGTTTCGCTCGTGGAGTTCGCTATGGTCCATGCTTCCAATTGGAGGTGATTTCATATGGGGCGGTCTTTCCGAAACTTCTACCAAAGGAGCGGGAGATGTAGTCAAAGATGAGATTTTATCGGCCGACGTCGCTGATGCAAACTTTTTGACCATTCGCGAATTCCCGACATCGAAAACAAAAAAGAAGAAAAACAAAAAAAAGGATGCGCTGCTCACCGGTTTGACTATGAAGAATTCGTTGCATTTTTTATACGATTTAGCGAAACAAACGACACCGAACAACGTCAAAATGGCCATGGAAAAACGTAAAAAAGATAAATGGTTCGGACACCCGTTACATTCTAAGCTTCCAAACGCTCCAAAAATGAAAATATTTTGCTTCTACGGCGTAGGAAAATCCACGGAACGTAGCTATAAGTACACGAAACAAAATCATGGCTTGGAAGAACAAAGCAGTAACGAGCAACAACAACAACAACTTCAACAACAAAGGACGACGTCGACGTCGTTAACCGCGAACAATTCCATTCAAGCGAAACAATACAAACTCGACGTCGAACTCGATTCGACCGAAAAATGGCAAAAGGGCACGATATCCGTCGACGGCGACGGCTCGATCCCGCTCGTTTCCTTAGGCTACCCTTGTTTATCTACATGGAGAACGAAACAGAAAAATCCAAGCTCGATTCCGATTAAAATCCGCGAATACACGCATACGCCAAGATCCGTTCTAGAAGGCGGCTTTCAAGGCACGTCCGAGGGAGAGCATGTTAACATAATGGGCAACGTCGATATGATTAAAGACGTTCTACGCGTCTGCACCGGTACCGTCGACGACGCAACGTTCAAAGAACAAATCGTGAGCGATATTAAATCAATCGCGCGTAAAATAGATTCGAAGAAGAACGGTTTCCCTTCATGGTCATCTGCATAGAAATATAGAACTAGCGCGTTTTAATTTCCTTGGTCTATTTTTATCTCTATCGTTCTCATGCGAGACTGCTGAGCGTTCCGGTCGCCTCGCGATTTTAGGTATAACCGGCTCGTTGTCGTTCGCTTGCTCTAAGTGAGATCATTTGCTTCATTGGCAGAAGTTTCCAGAAATTCCTTCCTCGAGAAACGAATAAAATAAGAATATCAACTATGCCCGAATCGATGGAGGAGTTCAAAAAAATGAAAGTGCAGGTTCGCAATACCTATTTCAGCGTCTCTCTCTTTAGTCTCTTTAGTCTCGTCTCGTTTTCGATATCGTTCACGAAACGTTCAAAGTGATTTTCCAAATTGGAAGAATTCGAATTCGCTCTTTGTTCAAATCGAATTTCGAGTTTGATCGATTGGTTAACTTGACTACCGATTAAAATGCTCACTCTTTCACTCGCTCGTACTCACTCGTACTCTCACTCGTACTCTTTAAAACGTTGTCATGAATTAATAAAGGAACTGCGCGATGCTTTAGATGCGAAAGGGATCGATTCGACCGGTTTGAAGGCTGTTCTGTTGGCCAGACTCGAGGAAGCGATCGGCGAAGGCTTGAACGAAGGAGCGCAGGCGACGGCCGTCGACGAAGATAAAGAAGAAGAGAGAGACGATGACGTGATTCCAGAACCTGTATCGGAACCAAAAACGACGACGACGACGGATGCTCCTGTTAGTACTGCCTGCGCCGCCGCGACTCAGGAGAAAGAAACGGCGCAACGAGAACAAGAACAACGACCGAAGACGAAAGATGAAGGAAAGCAAGCGCCTAACGCCGCGAAAGAAGAAGGCGAATTAACGAAAGAACAACGCGAAGAACTGAAGAAGAAAAAACGCGAGGAATTCCAAAAGAAACAAAAAGAAGAGTTCGAGCGGCGCGAAGAAAAACGTAAACAAAAGAAAGCCGAAGAGTCCAACGCGTTCATCGAATTACTCCAAGAACGCATGCAAAGGGCAAAACAGTTCAACGGGCCGTTTATTTTATCGGACGGTGAGAAACATCGCGTTCGCGAGTGCGGTGAAGCCGCACGATTCGGTGTCTCAGAGTCCGCCCCAATCGCCGCGGCTACTACTATCGCGGCTTCCATCGAAGACAAGAAGCGAATGGAAGAGAAGAAGCGCTCGAGGGCCGAGCGCTTCGGCGACGCGTTGAAACCGTTGCATCCGGCCAAGAAACAAAACGCTGCCGGCAACGACGAACGCACGAAAAATTTAACCAATTACAATATTTAATTTAATTCAAGTTTCTAATGTTCCTCGCTCGTTCGCTCTCTCGTTATTATATTCACATCGTCATCGTTGTCACGTTGTCATTGTTAATTTACTAATTTACATCAAGACCAAAAACGAATATCTTTTTATTAATAAATAAGGTCAAAGAAGATGTCAATGAACGAAGAAAAACGAGGAAAAGAATTACGCGAAAAGTGCAACGCAATCGCTCGATCGATCGAACGCGAACGTTCTATCTTCGCGAGTACTTCTAAAGCGCGCTTTTTTGACGACGAAGAAAAAGGAATTCGTGCCGCGTCGGTAGCGAAAGCGCGAGAGCTTTGTGACGAAGAAGCGGAAGAAACGCGCGAGAGAATAAAGAAAGCGTCGGAAGTAGTCGAACACGAAGCGACGAAGATCGGGCTTTTGTTCGGCATAGGGGAAGATTTGAGAGAAGACGTGAGCTCGTCGGCGTTGGATTCTTTTCACGTTTCCGTGATTGCATTTACTGCGTGCGTGAATGCGTGGATGGGCGAGCGCGCGCGCGAAAACGGGAAGTGTTGGATGAATTCGGTACAGAACTATGGCGAGGCGGTTCTAAAAGCGAGCGAGAATTTGGTCGATGCAGTCAGTGAGAAAGGGAACGTTCGAGCGTTAGTAGGTAATGTTTGGGAGAAATGTAAGGAGTGTTCTCGCGTACCGAAGACTGGCGAAGAAGCGATTGGGAAGGCGTTGATGGAGCATTGTAGGTTTATAAAAGATGCGAAGAGGGAAATTGAGGAGATGATGAATGATGATGATGAAGAGAATGATGATGAAGAGAATTTGTTGTTGGAAGATGATTTTGGAGACGAGATTGTGAGAGAAGAGATTAAAGATGTCGACAGAGACGTGTTGCAGAAGGTGAAGGTATGCGTGGACGCGACGTTTGATTTTTTGAAGACATTAGTCGTACCGTTAATTAAATCGAATAGTAGCAGTAGCAGTAACAGTAGTGATAGTACTAGTACGGAAAAAGGGCACGAGTTGGATGAGATCGAGAAGAAGTGTAAGGAAATTCGAAGCTTTTGCGATGAAATAATCTGCGAAGCGATGCCGCCTTCGGATGCAAAGGCTCTCGAGGTAGCCGCGATGTCGATCAGTAGTGCGGCCGAAGATATGTTTGTAAAAGTTAAACGCATTCTTACTGTAGGCATCGACGATGATGACGTTGATAACAAAAAGAAATCGATTGAGACGGCAAACGAAGCTTTGAAAAACGTGCAAAACTCTTGCCTAAAGTTGTGTTAAAATTATTATATATAATATTTTACAATCGATAGAAATGTGCTTTCTCATGTTTCTCTACTACAACCATGACTACAGGGAGGAGAAATTTTGCTCACTTCTAGTCTGCGAAAGCTCGAATCTGTATTTCTTGGAATCCTGAATGCGCTTGCGACTGGACAATGTTTTACGGGAGCATCAAGAAGAGCGTCCACTAATCTGAAAACACCTGCCCTACTGGATCCCACATTCTTTTCCGCGTCAAGCTTTCCTTATACACTATGACAGTAGTATTGCCTTCAGTTGTTACCGCTAAATGTGTGCCTAATTCATTGAAAGAAACGGACACGATGTCACTTTCGAATTCTAGGTTTCCTAGGTTACGCGCTACTTCGTCTTCGTGAGAAAACTCGCCGCTCGTATCTAAAATCACTGCGCGACTTCCACCCTCAACGAATACAATCCTCGAACCGTCTTTACTCCAATCCATCTTCGCAACGCTTTGCGAAGATTTATACATCGCGTTAGTTTGTTCTATCCATCGATCCGCGCTATGTTTGTATACAAATCTTTTGATTTCGAATGAAGAATCGTCCCACTTAAACGCTACTGCCACGGTCGCCGCGTTCGGAGACTCAAACCTCCACTGTAAATCTATAACCTCCCCTCCCGGTCTCTCGCTTTCAATTCTATTACACACCTCAAACAAAGGCGCATCGTATATTAAAATCCCTGCAAATTCCTCCGATTCCATAAAATGTGTCGCGGCTTCGCTTAAAGTTAAATCTTTCACGTCCCTCGCGTCTCTCGTCGACCCGTAGACATCCAACGATCCATCTTTCTCCCCACAAATAACTACTAACCCGTGTTCGTTCGGTGCGAACGAAAAACTCGTATACGAAGAATCTGAAGACTTCAATCTCGCGCATTTAACAAACGTAAACACACTCTCGTCGTCGTCGTCCTCTTTCTCTCGAACGCTACCACCACCATTTTCTACTCCTTCTTCATCAAATTCATTAAAAATTTCTTCACTCGTAAACATTAAATCCGGCCTCGTCATATACTCCCTCTTCCTCCAAATCTCCAAACTACCATTGAATAACAAAACCCCTAAAACTGTGCCGAACATTGTCGGCGCGAACTCAATCTTCTTAATCATTCTTCCTCCCCTTCTTTGAGAAGTCGATGAAATATCATTTTCAATTCCAATCGAAGCTAAATATTTAAAACTTTGATCGATTTCGGATCTTCTGTACACTTTCACTGCTGCCGCGTGATGATCTCGATCATCATCGAGCGTGAGATCTTCTTTTGCTATGAACGTTTTCGAGTCGTTTATTGCGAGAGCGTGATTGGTTCGGCCGAGGCCTTTTTTAGTACTCATTTTTTTTATCTTTTTTTTTTGAAGCAATTTGCAGCAACATCGAATCGATCGAATCGAGTTCAGCGTCTATTATCGAGACCGTGACGAACTCACGTTTTTGCTTCTCGAGCATTTTCTTTAGCTCTATATCATGTTTCGTCTTACGTCGTTGCGTCTCTTTCTTTAATGCGATCTTTTTGAGGAGGTCGTCAGGGGCACACATATCCGCTAAGGACATTTTTCGAACGCCGCGCGAATATTTCCGCACCGTTTGCGAATCTTGTAGGTGTTTTTGGAGTTCGTGTGACTGCTTTACTGTCGTAGAAGCTTTCTCGATATCGTCGACGTCGTCTTCGAGTAACCATGCTGTATACTTACAGTCGTTTTTGCTGAACGTTTCGATGAACTCGTCGACGAGTTTTCTCGTGCGCAACGAGCGCGCCGATCTCGCGAGCATAGCGCCGCACGTCGGGTCGTTCGCCGCCGCCGTGACCGATCCTCTTCCATCTTCCAAATCTAACATTAACCTCGCGAACTCTTCGAAATCCATCGTACCATTCCCATCTACATCGATACTAGCGAAAGCTCTGCGCGCGATCGTCGCCGATTCCTCGCGATCGCCAGCCATCATCTTCCAAGCCAGCGCGAATTCCTCGAACTCGACTTCACCACCGCCATCGGAATCTAACGCCGAAAACAGTTCTTGTAATTGCGCGCGCTTCGCATCCGTCAACGCGCGCTTAATCACTTTCTTATGTTTCGTTAACCAATCTCTCGTTTGTTGTTCGACGCATCGTAACGACGAGGATGGCGTCTTAGTCTTTGAACGACTCATGGTCAAAGTTGTTGGAGCACAAACTCGCGCACAGATTGAGTCTATTTTCTTCGTGATCTGAGTTATTTTCGTCATCGCTTCGTTGAGCGTATTATTATTGTTATTGCTATTATCGTTATCACTCGTCGCAATCGCGAGAGCGTTCGATGATCGTCCAGGGACTGAGGACATTCGAGAGAGAGAGATTAAGTAAACGCGCGAAGAGGAAGATGTGAATTTAAATATTTTGTGGCCTATTAAAAGATCTATTTTAGTCTTTTTTTTCACAGATTTCGCGCGGAGCACGTCAACACAAATCGATCAAGCATCTTCATCGAAGAGCGAGAAACGCAGTACTTTCGTCGAAGAAGTTGTTTGACGCAGAAGTTTGTGTTCCCTGCAGTCTGCAAAGTTCAAACTCGAATATTTTTTACGCAACGCCGGGCCGACGATAAAGCGCACGATCGGACCGTCGAGCTCGACGTTGGACGTGAAGAATTTTCTGCTTTCAGATTTTGACTTTTTGTCACCGCCTGCAACGCCGCGCGCTTTCGTTTGAGATTTCGGATCAAAGAGCCATTCGCAAGTGAGGAAAAGGGTATCGTCGTTGTTCTCGTGAGCAATATGTTTCGATAAATCTTCGTCGTCTTCTCTGGCGACGAGTAATCCAGATTTTGCGTGTAAAGTGAACGCTTCGTTGTTTCGATATTTTTCTTTTCGCGCTCGCTGCACGAATTCTTCCGAAGGGCCTTCGAGGTTGCACAAAACTGCATCATGTTCTTCGCTGTTTGGAAACATTTGGCGAAGAATTGATGTTATGACTCTTCTGCTTACGATTTCGAGTACTTGAGTCGCATCTGCGACTGCTTGTTTGAACGAATCAGAAGGAAAAATCGTTTGGAGTCGAGAACCGTGGTCGTCGTTTTCGCAAAGTTCTGGCTCGTTCCATTCGCGCGATGACTCTTTCACTTTTTCACGAAAACCGTACTGTTCCTGATTTTTATTCACCAACGGTGGAAACATCTTTTCATCGTTTGCATTCGCGGCGGCGTTGAAACTTTCGTTGATCTTGCGCGCATTTTTTTTTGCAATATTTGCGTACGAAAACCTCGACGCCGATTTCAAAGCAATCTCGACCACTTCCTCTTCCTCTTCTGATTCTGATTTTGATTCTTCCTGGACTACTTCTTCTTCATCAACATCTAACTCCCAAGCCGATGCAAAGAACATAACATTGGCATCGTCTAAATACTCCTTTTCAAAACATTTGATCGTTTTTTCTAAAGTTTCAGTGAGAGAAATATCAAACGTCTCGTCCGGTAACGCCACGCGAACTTGGCCATATCTTTTAAGCGCTTTCGTACATTCCTCCGTCGCATCGTTATTTTCGATAGCCAAGTGCACGAGAGAGACCATTGGAATGACTATTACGTTGTTGTGATCAGATACTAACGGTGGCTTTGTGAGAATCTTTTTCATAGTCTCTTCTTCTTCTTCTTCTTCTTCTTCGACTTCGTCGGCCCACGATTTTTTTTTAGTATTTTTTGACGCCTTTGCCGCAAAGTCCGTCTTCTCATCGACGACGACTCTCGCAATGACATCTTCTTCTTCATCATCTTCGGTCGATTTCTTATCTGATTCGTCGTTTGTGTCAGCGTCGTCGTCGTTTTTAGTTTTTATATTTGACGTTACCATCACATTTTTCTCGCTATTCTTCTTCTTATTATTAAAAGAGGAAGAGATAACAACTTTTTCAACGCGAAGTTGTGGATCATCCGGTAACGCGTGTTTACACGTCTCCTCAACTTTCATAATCTCCTCGTTCAATCGCTCGTTCTCAAACTCTTTCACTACTAAACACTTCCTCGCTTTATATAACAAAATCCTCGCCTCGTATACTCCGCCTAAACTTAACAACGCTCGCGATTTTAACCAGTTCGAGAGCACGAAATTCGGTCTCAAAACGAGAATTTGATTACACACTTGCAAGCACTCCTCAAATCGCTTCAAGCGTAAAAGCGCGCGCGCTCGTTGAATCCCAAAACACACGAACCGTGCATGTTTCCTTCTCTTCTCCAATTTATTATCATCGATATCGTCATCATTATTGTTATTATTATTAACTACCGCGACTATTTTTTGAAAATCCGTTTTCGTGATCAAAAGTACTTCCTCATCTTTCTCCGCTCGTAAGTTCTTACAGGAGATCACTAGAACGTCCTTCTGTAAGTTCTCCTCGCGCACGTCTTTCTGCTGTTTCTGCTGTCCCCGCATTACGACGTTCTGCTTGCTCTTCATTATATGTGTCGATATATATCACTTAAGAGAGAGAGAGAGAGATTAGAAATTAAGTTTGAAGAGACTTTCGTTTAGCACAAAAGGCGTTTTTTTTCAGCAAAGGCACTTTTTTGACTTTTCAGTTTTCAAAGGGGGACAGATAGTTGAAAACGTCATTAATCCTCAAATTTACTACTTTATCAATTAAAAGGAACGTCCAATGATTGGAAACTATATCTCAACATTACTCGTATGCATCTTCGCGTACTTGTACCCTTTGTTCTTATGCTTCAAGGTATGCGCGATTTTATCGATAGATCTCTCTCTTGTCTTTGTTCGCTTACTCTTATTATTTTTGAGATTGCTCTTTCGGTGTTTTTCGGGAAAGATGGTTGATTTTGTTTGATTGATGATTATGCTTTAAGAAGAGGAAGAAGAGATACCACGAATGGCAGTATGACGCGTCTAATGAAGTGCAAACGATTTATGCCGATGATGACGATCTCTCACTCACTCACTCACTTACTTTACTAATTCCTCTTATACATTTTTATCACGCGCGTCAAAAAGGCACTCGAGTTACATAAAAAGTCACCGGAGAAACTGCGCGGCTGGTGCATTTATTGGCTCGTCTTGGCCACGTTTACGGTATGCGAACGCGTATCGGACGCGTTCTTATTCTTCATACCGTTATACCACGAAGCGAAAGTCGCTTTCGTTGTATACTTATGGCACCCGAAATCACAAGGCGCGTTGTATATATACGACAAGTTCGTCGCGCCGACGTTAGCGAAGCACGAGCAATTAATCGACCGCAAGATTGAAGAAACGCAAGCAAAAGTCGGCGACGTCTGCGTCGGGTACTCGAAACAAGCGTATGCGTACGTACAGAAGATGATGTTGCAATTATTACAGTCTTTACCAACCGCTCAAGCCGCTATGCAAACACAACAACAACAACACGCGCAAACTGGAGTGCACACGAACGCCGTTCCGATTAAGAAAGAAACTTCGGAGCCGATCGCTACGTAACGTTCTTTGTACGTAGAGAGATTCTCGCTCGCTGAGAAGACGAGAGAGAGAGAGATAAGAAAGATACATAGCTCACCTTTTTAATTATATATATCACTAAATACACACACTCGCTTTGTACTACTACGAAAATCCGAAAACAAAAACTCTGCTAAACGTGTCTTGTCTCCATCATCAATTCTGCACCTAAAAAACGGCGCATAGTAGTTCAATTAATTACAATCAATTAATCGTGAGTTATTGATCTAAAAGTGAATTAAACCATGGTGAAAGCGAAACAAGCCATGAACGGTGGTAACGACAACACGCACTCAGTGATACACTTACAAAGACCTGACACGCATCATCTCGCCGGTTGGCCGTTCCATCTCACGTTATTCGTGCTCCAATTGATCCCTTTGTTCATGGAAATCGAGACGAACACGAACATCGTTTGCACGGCAACTTTGTGCTGCATAGCCGGCGCGTATAGATCGATCAGACCGGTCGCGAAAGGCGTCACGGAGACGATGACGAAAACGGACGCGCAAAGGTTCCCATTAGTCGGCTCCTGCGTGTTATTTAGCATGTTCCTTTTGTTCAAGTATTTACCGAAAGATGCGCTGAACGCGTTGTTGACCGTGTACTTCGTCGCGTTGGGTGTTTTAGCGATCGTGCAGACGTTTACGCCAGTGCTTGCGAGAACGATGCCGATTGGAGTTGCCACGAGACGAGTGAATTTTGGGACGGTTCCAGTGATTAAGTATATTAACGAAGACGGGCCTTTTCTCGTGAGTTTTGACGTCGCCGAAATCGTCACCGGCGTCGCTGCTATTTTCTTTTGTAAGTGGTATTACGAAACGAAGCATTTCTTGGCGAATAATACGCTCGGATTGAGCTTTGCTTTGCAAGGGATTGAGATGTTGACTTTGGATTCGATTCAGGTTGGGTGCATTTTGTTAATCGGGTTATTCTTTTATGACATCTTTTGGGTGTTTTTCACGCCAGTGATGGTTTCAGTCGCGAAATCGTTCGATGCGCCTATTAAGTTGTTATTCCCAAGAGGACCGATTAACGTATTAGATTCGTCTAAAAGACCGTTCTCAATGCTCGGTTTGGGCGATATCGTCATCCCTGGCCTCTATTTGGCTCTAATCCTGCGCATGGATATCAAACGCAAAGAAGCCGCAAACAGACCTCGAACGCGTTCGAAAGCGCGCGAGTTAAAGAAGAAACCGCCGCCAATGTACTTTTGGACCGTCACGTTCGGATACGCTCTCGGTTTAATCACAACAATCGCCGTGATGAACATCTTCGAAGCCGCTCAACCGGCTTTGTTATACATCGTCCCCGGGTTGTTATTAACCACGTTCTTCCGAGCTCTGTTCGCCGGTGAAGTGAAGAAGATTTGGGCCTATAACGAACAGAACGGTTCAGTCAGTGGTGATATCGTCACAATGCACGAGGATTAATTCATTATAACGAGATGATGTTCTTAGTATTCTTGATCAATTTTTTCTAACTTTAAAACTGTTACGACACAAAACCGTCGGCTTCACTCATAAAACATGCGCGCGCGAGCACATTTAATCACACGCGCACAACAACAACAACAACAACAACAAGTAATTCCGCAGCACAAAAACTACGCCCACAGAGCGTCCAAGAAACAAACGAGATTCTCGAAAGATTTACAAACGATCTCTGAAACGAAATCGTGGGAAGCAATACCTGCTTTGATGAATTTTCCAAATAAAGATATCGAAGAATGTTTGCGAGTATGTTGCAGAGACTCTAGTGCGATCGAGGCCGTAGAGTACATAGTATCGAATTGTTTAAAAGTAGGGTTAGTTGATGATGATTTCAGGAGAGAGTGTTTAGTGAGTGGAGCGATAGCCGCTTCGTTGAAAGGAGAGGTTTTGTTAGTAGAGAAGTTATTCGAGCATGGCCTGGACGCGAACGAGATTGATTCACACGGGTATTCAGTTTTACTCGCGAGCTGTTCGTCGGAATGTGACAAAGATACGAGAGCGAAGTTAGTCGAGTTAGTCGTTAGAAAAGGCGCCGATGCGGAGAATACAAGGAGTCGAATGAATTGGACGTGCTTAATGTCGTTGGCGAAGAGGAGCGACTTGAACAGTATGAGAGTTTTGTTAGAGAGATGCGAGGACGTTGACGTGAATAGGAAGTATTCGAATGGAAAGACTGCTTTGTTTGTTGCATGTGAAAACGGAGCTTCGATTGAGGTTGTGAAGGAACTTATTTCTATGGGAGCGAAGAATGTGTCAGCTGAAAAGCTTTGTTCGGATTATTCAAAGTTCGTGCCTTCGACGACGCCGTTGGAGATAGCGATTTCGAACAAGCATTTCGATATAGCCGAGTTTCTAAAGAAATACGCAGATGCAGATTGGTTCAGTAATAGCAGTAGTGATACTAAGAATAGTAGTAGTAATAGGAGGAGTAGAAAAAGTTCAACAAAGGAAGTCATTCGTAACTTGGAAATGACGCGAATGAATACGGATGAACAGAAAGCAACAGTCGGAGGTGATTCATGGTGAATATATATTGAAAGCGACGTACACGTAGTACATCATATATACAATTTGACAATAATAAGTATTCAACATATAATAGTTTACAATATTCCATCACCCCATCCTTTAGGCGCTTCGTACTCAATTTCAAAATCATCCTCGGAAGTCCAACATCTGGGCGCAACACCTGTATTCACATAAATCCATTTCTCAATCTTTCTAAAAAAGTGCGAATCGTCCAATAACGGGTTCCACCAGCCGGATATAATACAATAATGCCCTTCAAACGGCGAACGATGATGCGCGCCATGATCTTTCCTACCTAATAGAATGTTCATATCTTGCAATTTTGTTACAATTTTTGGTTGTTCGGATGGTTTCATGTGCGCCCAGGCGTGAAACTGCTGTGATAGAACGACGAGTGCCCAAAAAGAACCAAAGAACAAATCACTATTACCACCTTCTACGCTTAAATCCGAACCTCCTAAAAAGAGCAATTGCGGAAGCGTGAAAAAGAGAGGCGCTATGCAAGTCTTATGTATATTGTTCGCCAATTGTCTCTTCGTAATAGTCCAAGGCCATCGATGATGACCTTGAAACGCATCGATTACGTTCCCAGCAATTGGCGTGCTCTTATCCCCATAATTATCAACACTCCAATGAAAAATCCCAGTTCCTAAATCGGCTAAGACGAAACTTGAGAACAAAATCGCGGTCGCTCTCGCGAAAACCTCGGCTACTACTACTAATCCCATATCGCCGCCTTCCTGCATAAAACAATCCAAATACACGCCTCGCGCGCATAACAAACCACAAATCCCAAAATGCACAGCGCATTGAACTCTTTGTTCGTTCGTGCTCACGAAATCTATTGGATTCTTCAACATCTCCCCGCCCATCGTTTGCTCGACGTTCTGTCTCCTCATATTCAGTTCAACCTCTGCCATCTCTCGTCTGCTTAAACTAAAATCGTCGCCATCGATCGAGCATCGAATGTTCATATTTTGATCATCGCTATCAAAAATAGCTCGCGATGGTGGTGATGATGACGATGGGTCAACCACTGCGCACGTTTTTTGTGTTCGTCGATTCGTATTTTGTCCCGATGACGAACACTCCGGGCAGTTTTTTGAACGTTGATTATAATGACGTCGGTGTTGTTCCCCAAAAACGTCACCGAAAGAATTTTTGTTCCAAACACTCTTCGAGCGATGAAACGATCGATTTCGAGACCGAAACAGGGCAGACGATGATGAAGACGATGAACATTTCGATGCGTGTTCGATCAGCGAATTTGGAGCGCGTTGGTAGTGCGATGAGAACATTATTTGCGTATTATTTAAAGCAAAGCTCTTTTTCTGATGAATTCTGTTTATGATGAGGTGTCATTTGTTGAATTCTTATGCAACGTGTGGTCCGCGTTTAAGCGCGCGTCCCAGCGATACTTATGGGTAGCTTTTTGTTTATTAACAGTATTATTCTATGATTTCAGGGTCAATGACAACGACGTCAACTGCAGGCGGCGTCTTCGCTTCGACTATGATTCCTCTCTCTCGGCGTTCTTTACGGTTTAATTTCTTACTATTCTCCGACGACGTCGACGACGAAGAAGAAGACCCGGGTTTTATGATGCCATCAGCGACGAGTTTATCTAAGTTTGATGATTTAGGTTTCCTTTTTTTCGCCTCTCTGTTTAGTCTTCCTTTGTTCGCCTCTACTATGCGCTCCTGTCTCTCCATAGCCTCTCTGGCGTCAGCTTCTTCTTTCCTATCCATCGCCTCTCTCGCGCTAACGTATAACGTCCCGCCGGTGATGACGACTAATAAAATAATCGCAATCGTGAACGCAACAGTGGATCCAAACGATGCTTGTTCGACCCCATCTTCGTACGATTTCGGTTCCTGTCGTGGGTATCCAGTAAATATTCCACCGACGTTAAACGGACTCAATTTCGGTTCCTCCGAGGCGTTCAAATCGACCGTTTCGATACCGTCCGAATCTTTCCCAACGACTGCACTGGCCTGCGCGGTCACGGAAACCGAAGGCGCTGACTGCCCAGCGAACGCAATCTTCTGAAACTGCGTACTTTCGTTTCCACTGCCTTCATCGGCTGCTACTTCCGCGATCGATTCGTACTCATTTATACTCCTAACCTTTGTCTCACTCGCTTCACTGTGTTTGCTGTTCGAACGATGAGCGCGTGGGGAGGATATCGTCACGTAATCTCTCGCGGAAACGATTACTTGCATTTGACTGCGCACTCGCACTACGTCGTTCGATATTCGATTGGGTCTGGCAGTGATGAGATTCGCAGTGATCATGATCGTACTCGCGCTGTCTCTGATGCGTATTTGCGCGCGAGGAAACGTAAGTGCCGTTTTTTCTTTACTAAGGATACTGTTTAGGGTGTTACAGTTTAGGGTGTTACAGTTTAGGGTGTTACTGTTTAGGGTGTTACAGTTTAAATGTTATTTATTAACCTGTGTAAAAATAAAAAGTAAGCGCAGCATAACGGTCATGACCATAAAAAATACTCGCACAAACAAAAACTAAATAATTAAATGGATAATAAACAAACTGGAAACCCACCACGACCACGACCACATCGTAACCTGTACATTGATCAGTCGACTCGAGTGGTCGTGGTGGTGGTGGTGGTGGTGGTGCTGGGTTTCCAGTTTGTTTACTATCCATTTAATTATTTAATTTTTTCTTGTGCGAGTATTTTATGGTTTGACCTCGTTGGGGTAAAAACTTAAAACGAGTAATCCGCCATCACAGTGGCAGATTAAACCAAGAAATCACCACTTTGAGAGCGAACGCACGCGACGATGCCATCGCTAAAACGAAGAACGAATCGCAAACGAAACCGCGCGATTGATACGAACCCGGCCGCGTTTGAGTATTTTGATGCCATCGATGAACAGGTACGCGTAACTAGTGCGAACTTTTTTTTCGTCGAACTCTCTCTTTAAAACGCGCGTGTTTGTTTTTTACTACACTAAACAAGCCGAGCACGCACACATAAAACAGGCGTTAGTGGAAGAAACCGACGACGAAGAAGACGCGCTCGAGCGCGAGGAAGCGATGAAACGGACGACTTGGACTACGCCGCGAGTGAACGAGATATCTAAGAATAGGATTCGTGATCGACGAGGTCGAACGCGCGTTCGCGAGGCAGACGACGAAGAAGAAGAAGAAGAAGAAGGAAGAGGTTTCGCCGAAGCAGGCGGTGCCGAAGCTGCCGCAGAGCTTTCGGAGCAAACGACGTCTTTGGTCATAACGAGAGAGAACGATAAATCCGAGGCGACGAGTGGATGGACGAAAGATGACGAGGAGACGAACGTGGATCCAGTATACAGGCTATTAAGGAACGCGCAAAGAGAAGATGAAGCGCAAATAAGGAAACGGTTCGATTTACCGAGCGGGTTCGGGTTCGTGAACGTGTCAGAGAAAGACGTGAGTAAGGACGAGCGCGTTCGAGCGTTGAACAAAGAGTTTCAAAGAGAAGATGATAGAATTGGAGATATTTCAGTCGATGTGAGAGAGTGCTTTGCGATAGTCGTTGAGGACATTGAGACGAAGGAAGCCGTTGCGTACGCTTTGGCGCACGACGCCAAAGTTTCGAGCTGGGAACGTAAAAAAAAACTTACGTTATGTCCGCCTCGCATATCGCACGTGTTCGTGAAACGAAACTACCGCAAACGTGGGTTTGGGACGGCTATCGTAAGTCATTGGATACGAAAGTATGCAGTGAATGCGAAATGTTTTGCAGTTGATTCGCCGAACGCGCAAATGTTGAAACTTTTGGAACACGTGAGATGCGAAAGAGCCGTCGAGCGAAGCGGTTTCGAAGCCGTTCATTTCCTGAACTTGCCGATTTGATATAATACCAATATGAACCATTAAATTGGTAGGAAGCCTTGTTAGTACTATAAATATATATGATTTTGATATGATGATGATAACGATGATACGAATTTTGATACTACAAACAAAGACCATTTAGACACACGCATTTACTATTATATATATATTTATTTAATTAATTAATCATCATTCGACGACGACGACGGTTTACTCAGAACGTTTGTTCGTGGAAGAGAAGAAGAAGATGAAGACTTTCTTCCACCTTCATTGTTTTCTGATGATGCAATGACGGTTTTCAATATATTTGTTTCTACGTTTTTCATTCTCCCGTTTTCAATCGTTTTATAGGCACCCATTGCTTGCGCGACTAAGCTCGCTGGATTTCCAATATCTGCTGGGATCAACATCGTATTACCTTCTTTAGCGATCTGCGCGAATGCGTTGACGTACATTTCGGCAATCTTGAACCTAGCCGCGTCGTCTCCTCCGTTTGCTAGTAAAGATACGGCAACTTCCTTAATCCCAATCGCGGTCGCTTTCGCCTTGGCTATAATAGCTTGCGCCTCACCCTCTGCTTCTAAAATAGTCTTTTCTCTCAAACCAGTCGCGATATTAATCGAAGCCTCTTTCTCGGCTTCGGATTCTAAAACGGACGCCCTTTTCCTTCTCTCCGACTCGGCTTGTAACTCCATCGCAGCTTGAATTCCCCTCGGTGGTAAAATATCCCTGATCTCATACCTCAAACACTTCAACCCCCAATCAACAGCGGCCGCATTAATAGTCTTCACGATCGCCGCGTTCAAATGATCTCTCTCCTCAAACAAAGTATCTAAAGACATCTTCCCGATCTCGCTCCGCATCGTCGTCTGCGCTAATTGCGATAACGCAAACACTGGATTCTCTACGCCATAACTCGCATTAAACGGATCAACAACCTTCGCATATAAAACCCCATCGATCGTTATCGCGACGTTATCTTTTGTCACCGCCTGTTGATTCTCTACCGGTATCGCCTCTTCCTTCAAGTGCCATACGTACTGCAAGGCATCAACGAACGGGATTAATAAATGTATTCCGGCGTGTAAAGTTTTGTAATACTTCCCAAACCGCTCGACGACGACGACCGTCTTCTCTGGGACGATCTTGATCCCATAATTTACAGGTTTAGGCCCGTACGCTAAATCTGCTAACGATGATTGCGATGGCGACGGCGTCGATAGGAAATATCTTTTCGCGTTTTTGTTCGCCTCGAACGATTGTTTTCGTTGCGACGACGACGACGACGCTAAAGAAGAAAAAGAGGAAGCAGAAGAAACTGAAGAAGAGGTGGAAGATAATAGGAGGATCGAGAGCTCTCGCGAACTATTGTTGTTTAAGCGGTTCTGTATTCCCTGAAAACGGGTTAGGACGTTTCTAGAGGCCATTTTTTATGACGCAAACTTGGGAAATTTTCTTCTTCTTCTACTTTTTGATCTTCAATAAAATTGTTTGTTAATTCAATAAAGCGCGAGGGGGCTCGTTAATAGGTCTTCTTCTTCTGATATTATCATCACCATCGATGAGATTATTCGCAGAAGAAGTAGTCAGAGAACCGCAAGCGAGCGATTTCGCACCGCCGACGATCATAGCGCGTTCTCGTAAAGGCAATTTCATGGACAAATCGATGTCGGCCTTCGTCGCCTCTCGGCCGAGTAAGCGTTCCATGTTTGACCGTCTAACGCCGTTCTCTAAAACGTCTCTAGTCTCGCAATTACTTTCGTAATTGTCCCAACGTTGACGTACGTGCATGTCTTTGATTGCAGATTTTTGTACTTCTCGCGCGAGTGCGAGCGTTTCGCGCGTTTTTGAGAGGATTTTTTTCAAGCCTTGTATGGGTTCGTTCTCGCATTCGTCGATGTATACTCCGAGATCGGAGAGTTTGAACGATTCTGATGATGTGTTATTGTTAGCACTGTTCGGTTGTACGCGTTGAGTGATTTGCATCTCTTCTTCGACTATTGAGATCATTTCGCTCGTGACGACGAGTTGTTCTTTATGATGATTATTATGATGTTGTTCTCGATCGTGTATTAAGTTTTGTAAATCTTCCAAGTCGACGATGAACCTCGTTACGGCTTTTAACTTCCCTTCTAACGCTGCGACTTTTTTATCAATGTCATGCATTTTCATTAACTGACCTCTTAAGTGATTCTTGGTTCCCATCCAATGCCTCGTCTCTTCTTCGTACTCTTTGCTGATCTCTTCGCATCTTTCTTGACCTCGAGCGTCCGCGCGTATTTGCTCTGGATTTGAGCGATCGTAATCTTGATCGCCTACTTCTTTACTTTGAAAACTCCAAATCTCGGGCGATTTCCCAATCCTTGGCGTCTCTTCACCACCACCAATTGCGAATTTATCACCAACGAAGAAAGGTTTCGCAGCTTCGGCGATTTTCGACGTCGTCACCGAAGCCGCGAGCGACATTTTATCAACCGTAATCGCTCCATCCACGATTTCATAAACAGTCCTCGAACGTCCAACCGTAAGCTTATTAGTATCAGCATTCATATCATCGTTCAGAATAAAATCATGTCTAACAGGTTTAAATCGAACCTGTAAAGCCAAACCGTGTTGTTTCAGAGTCCCAAACTGTCTCGAAAAACTTTCCCCACCATCGAAAACGTCCGGTAATTCGGGTATAATGTTTGACTCGATTGTCACCCCATTCGCGACTGTGAATCTTAACACTGAGTCCGTACTCACTTCTGCTGAATGAATTATATCATCAACATCACTGCCTTCTTCTTCTTCTTCGTTATTACATACAACGCGCAATCTCACGCGTTGCCCTTTATGTGGTCCACATCTCGCTTTAACGATCTCAGTTTTTTTTCGCTCATCCGGAATCAGCGAAATAACGCTCGTCGTCGGTTTCGATTCAGTCACGATTACGACTTGCACTCTAGGCATCAGTACTGTTTGTTCTCTATTATTATATTTCTTTCGCGTGTTTAAGTGCGCGCGCGTGCGCTCTTTGAGGAAAATAGTATATCGCGCTGGTTTGTTATTTATTATAAAAATATATGCGTTTTTTTACCAGTTTTTCGTTTATGCGGTCAAACTTTGAAATTGAACAACTCAACAAGTTTATATATCAAAAGTTTCTCGGAAAAACGTCCTCGAAACGAACATGCATGAAATACTTACGCATGAAATCGAAGGACGAAACAAACACGTCCACTCGTGGCCCATCCATCGATCGATGCCATGAAAAATGTTCGAACGATTACGAAGAAAAATGGATATTTTCAATGGCATAATAAATGAAATGAATACTAAAACCCTAAACAAATAGTGGCAACATTTGGAAACAAGGAAAAAAGAATAGTAAAACAAGAATAGTCAAAAGAAGAAGATCATAAACGCATTAAATGGGCCAACCGCGATCGTTATTCATGCAACGAGGCAGCGGGTCTTCGCCAACGCAATCGCCATCGAAAAAAACAGTCTCAGACGGATCATCGATCTGCTCGAAGAACGACCAAGCAGCGAATGCGAAAACTGCAAACGTACCATCTGATGGCGAAGAAGAAAAAGAGACTTTGTTGTTACAAACGCGTACGAGTAATAATCCATTAATGAATCACGGTTTGAAACAAAACGTGGCGAGATCGATCGGGGTGTTAGGCGTATGTTGGTTATTTTTGTTCCTCAGTGGGATGTTAGCCGCGAAACGCGATGGTACCGGGAAAAGGAACGGTTTTGAAATCGTTTCGAGCTCGGAAGCGCCTTGATGTTTACGAAAATGTTCCCCCTCGATGATGATGAAGCGCATTGAAACGTCGTCGAGAAATGACTTAAGCGCGAGTGTATGTATGTAAAAGATAGTGATAGGATAGAATGAAATGTATAGCAAACAAAATTGTGTATAACAGATATTACTTTAATAATGATGATAATCATCAATCGATTGAAGCGGCTATTTCGAGGACTAGCTTACAGCCCGTTTTCTTCTCCAAGAAGCCGCACGCGAGGACTGGGATTTTCACGCACGCGAGACGTCTGAGTCCGAACGACAACGCGTCGTCGAGAGGGGCGAGGAATTTCTTGGTTTCTTCTTCGCTTTTTATGTCGTCGTCCATTACATAGTACGCAGTAATGGTCGATATGGTCTCAAATCCAGGTAGTTCGTAGAGTTCAACGAAGCTGTTGAGGACGTCTTCGACGACTTTCGTTCGTAACGTTTGGTATTTGAGTTCAAAGAAAACGAGCGCTCTGGCCCATTTTTTACGTACGCCTATGAACTTTTCGTATTTCCCGCACTCGCCGCGCGAACTGTGATGAATGATTGCATTTGAATTAGTATTGATTTCGTCGTCGTCATCGTCGTCGTCGCTATCGTACAAAGATGGAAAGACGAACGACGACGCTAAAATTGGTTCAATTTCCATCGCGGCATTTTTTGGAAGCATCGGCATCGTCAGGAACAAGGACATGAACAAACCGTACATTTTTTCAACTCTAAAGTAATCATCGTCTTTTTCATCAATCGATTTCAGTACCATCATCATATCCTTCTCAAGCTCGTCATCATGTATCATTTCTTCTTCTTCTGGCGGGAAAATAGGATCGCAATATCTTTCGTTTTCATTCCAAACGTCGCCGAGCAAATACTCCCTAAACGAAATGTCGTGAATCGTTAAGTTAATAAGCTCATCTTCATCATCATCTGTATTATTATTATCTGTATTATTTTCCTCTCTACTCTTCGAGGCGTAGAATATTGTTTGCACGGCTTGTTTTGAAAACGCTATTTTTTCGCTTCCATTGTTCTTGCAAATCTCTTCTCGAATTTGATGACACGATTTTACGCACCTTTTCGCTTCGGCGATTTTGTTTCGTTCTAAATTTAAATTGCAAGGCTGCATGCCAATCTGTCCAGCGACGAACAAAAATGGACCAACGCCACATAATTGCGCGTATGGACCAATACATGCTGGAGCCCAGGAAGATATCGACGCAACGTGTAAACTTTTATTTCTAGGCGAACGGCAAAGAAGCGTCGAGAGTATGAACGTCACATTTTCTCGCAACGGCGCAGCAACACATGCTCTCGCGCTCGGCTCTATCCCTCTAAAATGCCGCGAGTACGCTGCATTGAACGTCGTGAAATCATCCATAGTACGCAAATAACAGTGTGTCATTGTCGCATGATTTTCGAGAGACCAATCTTGTCCTTCCTTTTGAAGCTTCATTTCTAGCTCATTAAACGCCTCATCCGCCGTTGCACCTATTCTACATTCTATCCATATCGTTCTACTACTACTACTACTACTACTACTACTACTACTGTTATTATTATTATTATTATCATCGTCATCATTATCATCATTATTGATCGAACGTAAGTGCACGGTAACGTCTGGATTCTCGACGTAAGACGACTTGGACATCTTATCAACGTAGGTATAGATCACTGGAGGAGCAACGTAATCATCGGGAACCCATATTATATCGTTATTATTACCATCACCATCATTACCACCACTCGTATCATTCGTATTCTTCGCGACGACGGAAATCTTATTAATCTTCAAATGCCCGCTCGGCGCAAATCTATCATCGCTCGTCACGACGACCTCGCTCTCTTCAATGACTACCCTCGCGCGCGTAAAAAACGGACAATCCAATACCAAAGTCTCGAACTCGCCGCCCTCACCACACGAATGCGACCCATACTCTTCCTCGATCGTCCTCAAAACCTCTCGTCTCTCTCTCAACGTCTTCCCTAAATCCCTTCGCGGCTCTAATCCCATCGCGGCCACTTTCACGAGAACCGCTTCGATCTGCGCTCGACCGATAATCACGTCTAACAACTCCCTCTGCGGCGCCTGTTTCCACGCGTACGCCAAACTCACCACACCTAACTCCGAACAAACTCTCTCGACTCTTAACCTTTGATAATCCGATAATATCGCCCCCGAACACACCGCGTCGACCTCTGGCATCTTCTCCTTCACGAAACTCAAAAGTGCTCTCAAACATTCGACCTCATCCTCGCTCGCTTTATCGCGGTCTTTATACTCTGGATAGTTCATCTCGAGCACTTTCGATCCTTTTCTGATTCTCCTCCTGAATATCTTAATCTCTCGCGATATTAATTCGTTATATCGTTCGATCAAGCCATGGCCGACGGTTTGGAACATGTGCGAATCCATATCTTCCTCTAGGGAAAGTTTACCGGGGCATAGGTTTGCTAAGCACGAGATCTCGTGCCCGTGCTTAGCGGCGAGCATGATCGAGAGTACGGAGTCTTTTCCGCCCGATACGAGGCAACACGTGCGGTATCGTTTCGTTGCTGGCATCTCTAAAGTCATCCTGCGTGATTACTTTTTATGTGACGCGCGTTTTAGGTTTACGTTTACTAGTAGAGCGAATGAGTAGGTTTGTTAGTTGTAATAGTATGGGAGTATAAATATCTTAAAAAGGGAATTGAGAGAAGCGTGAAGCGATGGTATAATAAATGGCGCACCGTGCTGTGTGCCGAGATTCGAACTTAAGCAGATACGATTTAATCAGATCGTTGTTGTGGTTGTTGTTCGTCGACTAGGTCTCGTAAGCCTTGGAACAAGCTCGCGGGTTTATACGAAAAGAACGCTAATAACATCGGGATCGGAGTTAACGTGATACCGGTTACGTCGGTGCCGCCTAAGGCGTTGAACCTGTTTAAGGCCATGAAGAGGACGACGGGGACTAGGATCGTCGGCGGACCGCCTTGACCGCCTTGCGAGTCGGCTTTTTGCGATAACAGGCGAACGTATAGTAAAGATCCGGATGATCCTAATACCCAAGAGCAGAGAATGTTCGTGTTTGAGCCGGCGAAGAGCGCGCCAATGAAGCCCGCGACGCATAATCCGATCGTACCGGTGAACAAATCTTTCTTCGATTTCTCTAAACGTTCTTCGTCCTCTTTTCTCCGTCTGAGTTGGACTTCCGTTGGCGTTTCTTGAACCTTCGCGTCGGCTTGATTTCTCATTTCCCAATCTGAATCCTTAATAGTTCTGTTTAACATTTGTCTGGACATTGGTCTGTACGATGGATTCTTTGCCGCTTTCGCGCGCTCGGCTTTTGCCCATTCGTTCGCCCATCTCGCCCTTTCCGCTTTCGTTGGAGCGTAGTTCCACCCTTCCAAGTTATATTTTGAATCCGTTTTATTCGTCGTCGCTAAATCGAGCGCGGTTAACTTTTTTTTCTGATTCGTTTTCGCTTCTTCTTGTTCTCTTTTTTTTCTTTCCTCGATTTCGCGCACTTTTTCGCCAATATCGACGTCCATATCGTTCAACATGTTCACTCGAGCGAAACCTAAACCGGTCGCTTCTTTTTGCACTTTTTCTCTCTCTTTTTCTTTTTCAGCGATTTCTTTCCTCTTAAATTCAGCCTCGATGTCGGTCTCCCAAACAGGTTTATAGTCCGTTTTCCCTAGAGATCTCGACGTCGCTCTCGTCACATCGATCTTCTTCTTCATCGTCGTCGTCGGCGCCGTCTCGCTCTTGATAACCGATTCGCTCCGGCTGTTACGACGAATACCGTCGTCGTCGTCGTCATTCAAAGCGCTCGTCGTAACACGTCGACGACTATACACGCGACGAACGCTAACGCGACTACATTTTCTACTATCGTTCAAAATACTCATCTCGCATTTCCTATTCGTCTTCGTCTTCGTCGTCGTTATCACACAACGATCTCTCAAAGCACCTCTTCCAATCATCGTCGTCGTCATAGTCGCGCTTCAAAAGTTATATAAAACTTAGAAACGAGTTAAAAGAAGAAGTGAAGAAGACCACTCCGGATCGAATGCACACAATTCACGCACACACACACACACTCTCTCTTCCTCTCTGATGATGATTATAATTTTCTTTGAAAATATCCAAAACAAACAAATAAGCGCAAACTGATGATGGGGACAACTTTTATGGTACAACAACAACAACAACGACAACTCCTACTCCTCCTACTCCTTCTACTGCAATTACTGCGCTAGCACTGCTCAAAAGTTCCTTCCTCGCTCGCGATTATTTCAAGAAATAAGTGTTTAAATAGTCACATAAAACTATGCTCGCAGCAGATTAATGAGAGGGATGTAAAAGAATTCGGGTTCATTGTATAATTTAGGGTTTCATTGTAAAGTTTAAAAAAAAGTTTAGGGTTTCAAACAATTGCTGCGTCACTTTTTGCAAACACTTTATCCACAAAATAAAATAATAGAGAGCGGATTACGAATATCAAAAAGAAAGCATGATCAACAGCGCTCGTGCGAACGCTGCTCACGGTGTAACGTCGTCGTCGTCGTCGTCGTTGAAGAAGAAGAAGAAGAATTGCTTTAATGATAAACGGACGAAGAGGCAATCGAAGAGACACGATGAAGATGATGATGTTAGTTTTATGACCACGAGTCGACGAGGGTTTAACAGCGGCACGGATGATTGCGATGATCTCAGAAACACTGTTAAAGAGGTTTTAGTGACGACTTGTTCGGCTGTGATGATCATCAGTACAGCTTTTGGCCCAGGCTCGTACGCTTTCGCTGATGAGGATGTCTTCGTTGTCGATGAGCAGAGTTCTGCCGGTGTCGAGACGCGTTCGAGTGAAGAAGGAGAACGGGGACAACGACGACAACAAGAAGAAGAAGAAGAACAACCGACGTTTCAGATTAACGCGAAAGAACTTGATATATCGGCCTACGACGCGATGACTAGGACTGGTGGGAATTCCGATAAAGCGAGAGCGATGGTGAATAAGCAACCACAACCGAAGATGTCGAGTCCGTTGAACGCGAAAGATAACGAAGAAGGGCTGAACCCGATTTTAATAGTCGCGCCTTTGGCTTTAGGCGGGTTCGCGTTTGGGGCTTCGAAGTTGATCGGTGGGCCTTTAGTCGAACGCAGTTTTAATAATAATAACGACGACGATGATGATGATGAAGAAGAAGAAGAAGATAATAATAATATCGAAGCTGCACCGAAGACGCTTCCTTCTTTTCAAATGCCAAAGATTGAGGCGCCTTCGTTTGAACTGCCCGAGATTACGAATCCGTTAAAGCGTGATCCGTTACCGCCCGATGCCGTAAGAAAGTCGTTCCCGAAACGATCCGCAGCTTCGTTTAATCTCGGTTCGCAAGACGAGAAAGTAGGAGAGGATAAACAAACCTACGACGCTTTAAGCGAATCATACGACGACGGAGAAGAAATGCGCAAAGCGCAAAAAGAGCTCGTAAAAGCGGAACGAGAAGCCGAGAGAGAAGAGAAAAAACTCGAACAAGCTCAACTCAGAGAGGAAAAAAAGAGAGAGCAAGAACAGAAACGCGAAGAACAGAAACGCGAACGTGAATTGAAACGACAAGAACAAGAACGTTTGAAAAGAGAAAAAGCGGATGAGTTGGTGCAGAGGAAACAAGAGCAAGAACGAGCGAAAGCAAGCGCGAGTGATAGCAGTACTCCAGTTCAAACGCTTCGTAAGGTGAAGACATTTTCGAATAAAAAGTCGGAATCCCCTGCTCCATTCGCGAAAACGCAAAAAGTTCGAACCGCGAATGATGATAACAACAACAACGGTTTGCCAAGCGGGTTTCCAACTTTGGCCGATTTTGAAGGTTTGACGAAGGACGAAAAAATTGAGATTTGCGATAAAGCGGATGAAATCGTCGCGCGTCTCGAATTGAAGGCCGAAGCGGCGGAAAATTTTCTCGACTCGCCAGTTGTCAATTTCTTGTTCTTTTTGAAACCGACTGCTGAAAAGAATGCGGAGAAAGCTAGAGCGGATGCGGAAACTGCTTCGGCGGCTGCGCGTTCGTTACGTTCGGCTGCATCGAGTCCAATTGCTGGTCCTGGAGCGGCGATCGCTGCTGCAGTAGTTGCCGTTATTGCCGCAGCCGCACTTCTTTTAGGTAACGTATCAGGCGCTGGTTTGTCTTCTTCTAGTAGTGTTTCAGGCAACGCAAAAGCTCCAATAAAGACCGAGCGAGTTAAAGATATCGAAGCGATGGCTTCCGTTGAAGCCGCGCTCGATGGGAAGATATCAGCGGCTGACGCATATGCCTCGTTTACGAGAAGAAAATAATAATATTTAAAAAGAGAAAGAGAGATGTTTTTTTGTCGCTAATACGTCTATATCTAATCTATGCTGTCTGTCGCGCCTGCGCTTGCTTCTTCGTTTTCTTTTTCTTCATGCCGTGCTTCGAATTCTAAATCCTTATCTAAGTCCTCGTATGAAGCTCTAGGAGATATGAAAGAGCTTAGAAAAGCAAGCCTTCGATCTCGTGGCGGAGCGTCTAAACTATCTACATCTTTCCCTTCGTCTACGGTTGATCCTCCTTTATAGCGCGAGAATCCTAAAATCCCTACGCGTTTTGGCTTTATCGCAGCATTTTTTGCCGTCGTATTATTACTAGTACCATCGTTGTTAGTCCTCGTCGTCGATAAGTCTTCGCCTGAGATGCGAGAATGGTGTCTCGAGCTCGGATTAGAATGATAATCTGACCATCGCATAGTAGCTACAATACTTTGCGCTAAACCTTCGGGAGCTATGAATTCGTCTAAAGTAATCTCGCCTTTATCGCCTTGGTCGAACGCGCCCCAGACGCTTCTCACTGACTCGGCCATCGCTCGTAACGATCTAATTTCTGCGTTTAAATTAAACGTCTTCACTAAAGCACGAATTAACTCTTCCGAATCTAACGTCCCAGAATGATCTTCGTCCCAATATTCGAACCATTTCCTAGGCTGTAACTCCAGATTCGGACAATTCCGAAATCGTCTCTTCGGTTGCTCGAACGTTTTCAATAGATAGTCCAACAACCCGTCCGCTTTCAATAGTTCGTCTCGCGAAATAAACCCGCTCTCGTTCAAATCAAACCTAGGCCAAATCTCGGTCATTAACTTCTTCTCAATCGTACGCCAATCTACCAAAAACTGCGCTCTCAATATAGTCACTAAATCGCTCGCGCTCACTTTCCCGTCCGAATCGATATCGACGATGTTAAACCATAGGTTCGGATTCGTCTGCGACGACGGCACGTTCACGTACCCAAACACTCGCACTCTGCAAATTGGACAACTCGCTCGCACCGAATCTTCGCCTCCCTGCCAATCCTCCTCCTCTATCTCTCGATTGCTCCTCATACTCTTCGTCTCTTGCTCGCAGTGCTCTAACAGCTCTCTCGCACATGAGGCGTGGAAATAGTGCTTACACGTTCTCTCTACACCGTCTCGTTTCACGAACACCGCGGTGCGCCCGGAACATAAATCGTCGTAGCACACCGCGCACTCCTGATGCTCCTCTGAAAGCGATAATTTCTCTCTCGAGCCCTTTAAGTGTTTCTTCAGCGCATTCTCGACCAGCTTCGAGCGCTTTTTTGATAATTCGTACTCCTGATGTTGTTGTTGTTGTTGTTGTTGTTGTTGTTTTTGTTGTTCGTTCTTAATCGGTGGCGCGTAATGGTTCGATAGTAACTGTTTACTCGATTTCGCTTCTTCGTGTTTAGGGAAACAGAGAAAAAATGGCATTTGTTCGTATTCAATAGTATTGCGCACGTTTTTTATCACACCACTAAAAAAGCTAATATTACGTTAAAATGCTCTTAAAGTTGTTTCTCTACTTCTTCGAATTAGGTTTGCGTACGTATTACTACTATTATTATTATTTTTATGAGTTTGTTATTTCTGTTTTGTGAAGTTTCGTGTTTTGTTCCAACGGTTGGTTTTTCAAAAATGCCAAGGCGATGGAAGCTACGCGTATGCGAGAGCGTTAAAAAAGCGATTTTAGTTTCTAGCGCGTGCTTTATTTAAAAATGTGTATAACGCGTGAGCGCTGTTTGAGATGTATGCTAGAGCTCAATGCGGCCAAAGTTCTCTTCGCGTCGTTGTTCTGAAAACGACGCAGTACCGGTACCGGCGACGAACGAGTCTTCGTCTATGCCGTGGAAGCGAGCGTCACCTTGACGCATCATTCCCGACGGTTTCGCGAACGTTGCTGCTGATGATGATTTTGAACTTGATTTCTTTGGTTGTCTTGGAAACGCGGCTTTGAGCAACGAAGCGTGCGCGGATTTCGGGAGCGTTTTTAAGTAAGGACGCAACGAGCGCTTTCGGTTGATTAAATAATCAGTCGTGCGTTGCATAGAACCTCGGGAGAAACGATAGTAATATATCGATTCTGGAACGATGTCGACGCGGAAACCGCGAATGGAGGCGTTGGCGTACATTTCCCAGTCTTCAAAGCCGATTTGTTTATCTTCAGTGTATCCGCCAATCTTTTCAAACGAAGAAGCGCGGACGCAGCAATTCGCGTCTCCGAAACAGTTTTTGAAAGCACCAGTTTCACCGTCGCCGCCGAGAAATAAATATGAAGGTTCGTCGTCCACGATTTCTTTCGCTCGCAATGGGTTATCTTCACTCCAAAAGAATTGCACTAAAGATGTCAAAATGTCCGCGTTTCCATGTTCCATCGCGACGACGAAAGTGCGAAGCTCAAAAGGCTTTGCGTAATTGTCGTCATCCATGAACATGACGTATTTCCCTTTCGCGTGCTTAAAACCAACATTTCTGGCACCACCTAAATATAAATTCTCTGCATTTCTGACTATTTTCCAGTTTCGCTCTTTGAAATCATCCTCGAGAGTGTCGAGGAAGTCCTGCGCTTCTTTTGATGGAGATTTATCGTCGACCAAAATGAACTCAAATTTATTTTTCGGATAGTCTTGATCAATGACGCTTTGAATCGCAAATTTACACAAGCGAGGTCGTTCATAATGCGTCATGACAATCGAAACGAATGGAAGCTCGTTTTCGTCATATATTTCGTCTTTGAAATTGCTCGCCGCACTCTGATGCTCTCGTCTCTTCGTTTTGAAATCTGTCACGACTTGTGTAGTCCAACGCAACCATTTTTCTTCGTTTTCTTTCGCATCGTAACGAGGTCTCGCGCTGAACGCCCCGTTTTCTAAAACATCTCTAATTTTCATGGCTAACAACTCACCAGTCATGTTCATCTTTTCGTGATACGTTTCTTCTTCGGAATATCCAATGAGTGACAACGCTCGGTCTTCTAATTTTAACAAGTCACGCGTTCCGCCGACATCGCTCGCTATGAAAGGAATCCCAAGTTCCGCGCATTCATATACTGCGTACGGTGAATTTTCAATCAACGATGGCAACACGGCTAATTTCTTCGTTTTTCGCGTGTTCATTAAATACGCTTTCGCTTCCTCGGATCCGAATCGCGTCTCAATTCTCCAAGGTTTGTTTGTCCATTTCTTCGCTCGATTCTGTACGTATTCGTGTCCGTTTTGCCCTAATACCGACGCAGGCCTTCCTAGAAAAGTTATCTTCGATATCTTCGAAGCTATGTTATTATTTTTGTTTTTTTCATCGTCTTCGAGTAATAAAATATCAATCGCGTCGCAAAACTCAACCACACCTTTGCGAGTCTCCAACCTCCCAAAGAAAACTAACTCGTCCACGTCCATTTTCCCCCTATTACTATTACTATCATTATCTACACTATCTCTACTACCACTATCATTACCATTATTATTAGCATCTACGTCGTCATTTTTAAACATCGTTTCATTTATTAATCGAGCCTCTTCCGGAAGAAGATTCGGATGCACGATCGATTCGTTCTCGCACTCCGCCCAATTCTCTCTCCTCATCCATTCCAATAAATACCTCGACGGCGAAACGACGAAATCGGCCAACTTCACAGTCCTCCTCTCCATAAAATCCATCTCAAGCTCTCCAACATCACCCAAAATCTCTCCATTCCCAACAACCTTCGCCCACTTATTATTCCCATGCGTTTGCACTATGACCAACAAATTCCTCAAAAACAACGCCTGCGTCTTCGCTAATAACGTATAATACGCCGCCCCCCTGTACTCATGGAAATGCGCTACATCAAACCTATGCTCGTTCGTCTTCATGAACTTATAGACTTCGTACGATTCCAGTAAATGTCTTCCTATATAGGTCTTCGTTTGATCTCTATATAACCCTATTAATTCGACGTTATGTTCCGTTTTATAAAATTTCACCCAATTTTCGAATTTCCTCCCTCGTTCATTGCCTCGCACTCTTTCGCCTTCGGTGAACAGGACCGTGACTTCGTGACCGGCTTTGGCGTATACTTTCGCGAGCGCGGTAAACTGCGTACCGATACCGCCGTTTTGAGTTGGTCCGTTGAATTCACACGTGATTAATGCGATTTTCAATTTATTATCTTCCCTATCATTTGTCCCAATCATCTTTAAAATGGAATCATCGAAACCGATTTTGAATTCTTCTGTTGTCGTGTTTTTCTTCCTCTTCCTCTCATTCATTAATTGAGCTCTCGTAGTAGTAGTAGTAAAAGTAAAGAAAGAGATTGAGAACGAGAAGAGGATGATCAGTGCGACGAGGAAGAGTACTACTTTAGTTATTTTCGAATCATAGGTAATGATCATTTCGTATGTTCGTCCAGTCTCGCTTTTTGTGTGGACAGCTCTCGTTTTACCTAACAAAAATAAATACATTTATTTATTTCAATCAGAGCTTCGACGTAAGAAGCCTTTGCTTTGCTTCGTTCGAAACTCGCTCGAGCGTTTGATGCAGTTCGTTCCATGTTCCGTGTTCTAAGTTCTTGATTGCATCGATCCATTGCCTCGTTTTCGGATACGGCTCCAGTAACGATTCGAGTGACTGTAACTTCTCGCGGAACGGACTTCCTCGCAATAATTGAAGATTGACGATATCTTCTACGATCAATAAATCGGCTATAGAAGCGTGCGCTCGTCCGCTCATGAACGCGCCTAACCACTTGTCTTCTAATTTTCTCAACGCTACTTTACACTTCTCTTCGAAATATAAAGACATCTCGAGCGATAGCTTCGCTCCCATGTTCTTCGCTACGAATGCGTTCCAGCTCACGCCGGCGAAACTCGCTCTGATATTCGCGTGGCCGAACTGCATCGCCGCTAATATCTCCGCCTTCTCTTCATTCGTTTCGCCGTAATACTCCTTACACTCGTTTTTAAACCTCTCTGCTAAATATATCATGATCGCCTGTGATTCCGGTAACACGAACGTTATTTTTCCCGCGCTCGTTTCGACGAGCACCGGTACTTGCTCGTGTTTATTCATGGAACGATATTGAACGGTCTTATGTTCACCTTTACCGAGTTTAATTAACTTAATATCTACCGGTAACTTGCATAATCTAACATAAATCAATACATTAATAAAATAGGACTATGAACGAAGAAGAACGAAGAACGAAGAAGGTTGAACATTCATTTTACCTAATCAAATATGCACAAGCTCGGCTCGGTTGCGACATGTAATCGACGTATAAGGACAACGCAGTCGTTCGCGTCGAACGACTACTATCACTAGCCATGAATATCGATATTCCTTTCTCTCTCTTCTCTCTCTCTCTCTCTCTCTCTCTATTGAATAACAGTGATACTAATAATCGCAGACTCTTGTTTTCAATGAAGTCATCTTTTGTTGCGCTTTCCCCTAATCTTGAAATCTTCACTTTACTCTGTATGTCGTGATAATAAACATGTCGTGATAATAATAATAATAATAATAATAATAATAACAATAACAATAACAACAATAAAGCGCTCTCTCAGATGGTAGCAAAAACACTGAACGACCGAGAGAGCGACGAAACGGTCCAGGGAAAGATCTCGAAGAAGAAGAAGAAGAAGGGGACCATCATCGAGAGACCGGTGATGTTCGTTTTGTTATTACTTAGTATCGCGAGCCTGTTTTCATTCACTGTCGGCGATATGTTTAAGAAAAAGAGGGAGAACATGGGAGACGATAGTTTGCGTGAAAGTAGTAGTGCGATTGAGATGGAGATGATGAGCGCGATGGTCGATGGGAACGAGGACGAAGGAGATGATTTAGTAGGGAAGACTCAGTTCGAGAAGAAGAAGAAGAAGAAGAAGAGGGATTTAGGGGTTGACGATGACCAGGACGACGATAGAGATGACGATGCTGTTGCAGGGGTTGATGTGGAAACGAATGGAGACGAGGAATGCGCGGAGAAGAAGATGATTACGAAGGCGCGGAAAACGAGAACTTCGTGGGCGTTTCGAGCGAATGATAAATTAATGTACGCGCATATGCCTACGCACGTGACGAAAGAGAAAGTCGTACTCGTAGCGTTTCAAGGAGCGAGAAGGAGCGAAGGACAGTCGAATCAGAGGATATATTTGTCGAGGTCGGAAGATGGTGGGAAGACGTTTGAATCGATACCGAAGACGTTGAATAGTTTAATCGTTAGCAGTAAGAGTAGTAGCAGTAGAACGAGGGAGGAGAGAGAGATTGAAGCGCAATGGGGGCCGGCTTTGTTTAACGACGACGACGACGACGACAAAACGGCATTGGTGCGTTTGTATTTTTCACAGAGCGAACAATGTTGGTTTTGTCGAAGGGCGAAGACGTGCGCGATGGATCAGAAGGAGTTTCGCGCCGGAGGCAATTTGTTTGAGACGATATCGCACGACTTAGGGAGGACGTGGTCGCAACCGAAAATGATTTTGAAAGAAAAGGAAAAAGATGCGAAACGAGGCGGCTATGCGCCTAAAGTTATCGCTAATCCACCAATTCGCGTTCCATCATCGTCATCGTCATCGTTGCTCTTTAGTAGCAATAGCAGTAGTGGATCAACAATAAAAGAAGAAGAAAGTAATAATAATAAAAAGAAGAAGAAGAAGAGGACTAGTATGATTGTTTTACCTTATTGGACGCAGAAACCTCGCGTCGGTGCAAACGGAATCGTTTCGTTGTGCAGCTCAGAAATGCGCGCACGAGACGCTTCGAGAGCTTTGTATTCAAAAGATGACGGTAAATCGTGGTTACCTTTGGGTGATGCGATAAAACACGAAGACGCGCACAGGAAAGCTCCAGAAATCGATCGATTACTCGAAGGCGCGGTTGTTTTTTCAAATAAGAAAGTGATGCAATTTTTTAGGGCGACGAGACCGCGCGTTTACGCAACCATTTTCGACGAGCGCAAGGCGCAATGGGGAAAACCGTTCCCGGTTCGAGCAGCAGATGCCAATAACGGTACGGCAAAAAATAAGAAGAAACAACAGCACCACCATCACCACAGTCACCGCGACGACTTCCTCAAAATGCCAAACTCCAAGCTCCACGCGATCTCGATCTCGCAAAACTCGAACCAAATCCTCCTCGCGCATAACGACCACCATTACGCCGCGCGACTCAGGGACAACCTCGTCCTCCAAATCTCCTCCGGCATAAACGACGACGGTAACGCCGTCGCGCCGTTCCACAAGCTCCTCGACATCGAAACCAAAGCGAACAATCAACGAACCGCGGGCACGGAAAGGATGATCATGTATCCGCACATCGAACGAAGCGGAAACTGCGCCGATTTCTCGATATCGTACTCCGACCACGGTCGCGGTATCAAAATCGTATTCATCACGGTAGAATAAAAGCACGCAGCACGAAAAAACTCAAACTGTT
>Ga0114998_10000224_pt1 | contig 39013 bp, 38 predicted proteins | sample ArcticOcean_MG_C_5_FD_87044 | JGI IMG/M metagenome (GOLD analysis project Ga0114998, IMG submission 87044) | Marine microbial communities from western Arctic Ocean - ArcticOcean_MG_CB4_138 | ecosystem: Environmental > Aquatic > Marine > Oceanic | place: Arctic Ocean: Canada Basin | collected... | reverse complement strand
GCCAAACTCGCCCTTACCTTTACCGCTACTACGGCCACCACCGCCGCCTTCGCCCTCACTGGAGCTACGCTCGGACTTGCCGCGGGGTTCGCGCTCGATACCGGTGGGATACTGCTTGCCGTCCTTACCAGTGACACTCTGTTGCGGCTCAATGCGCTCCAGCTTCTCCATGGCGGTACGATTGCGGCGCACCAGATCACCTGACACACGACACAGTTCGGCAATCACACTGTTGGACATGTTCGGCCACTCTTCTAAAGCAATTTCGACTGCATTGCGCTTATCCGCATTGGAACGGTAGATACCATTGGTCGAATTCGCACCGAGCGCATGGCGCAGCGCATCCGTGCGCGAACCTTCATGCACCTCTGCAGAGATCGACTCGGCCTCGTTGCGCTGGGCAGCAAGGAAGCGGTGGAAGCCGTCAGCGAGCCAGTATTTGGCACCGTCGTAAAATACGGTGATCGGCGGAAACACTGCGCCGGAAGCCATTTCGTCGGCGTAGCTATTAATCGCATCATCATTGGTCTCAACACGTGTTTGTGTGCCGCCATAGATGTCTACGTCATCGAGAGTCAGATCTTTAGTTTGCATAAAATAAAAAGCGCCAATTTGTGAGTGCTCGCCTGCCAGTTGACAAGTGAGAATGCGCCTGAGGGCTGAATTATATCTGCAAGGTCTAGACGAGTCGCTTTATTATGCCCTTGGGTGCGGTTGAGGTATTCGTTTCTTTTAGCTGAAAAACGCGTTATCAGCACCCAGGCGCATAATAAAGCGCCGTCAATACAACCCTTAAACCATGGGTGGACGCAGATGCACACGGCTTAAGATGACTACAGCATTACCGACAGAATTGTTCAGCATCCGCGTGAATCTGTGTCCATCTGTGGTTAAATCAGTGATGAGACCGCATACTATACGAGGCCACGGTGGCGCCGCGCTCGGCACCCTCCAAGTGTGACATGCGCACTACCCCGATAAAAACTGCAGAGTTAGTCAGCGGCAGATACAAAATCAGGCGTCCGATTAAAGACGCCTGATGAAATGTATTGATGCTAATTAGATACTTAAGCCGAGCTGACCAAAGGCCATTTCACGCTCGTCGAGCAATTCCTGATTCGACGCAGCAATCTTCTCTTTCGCGTATTCAGTCAGGCTGAGGCCTTCGACTACGCGCCATTTGCCAACAGCATCCACTTTGATGGGTAGTGATGTAATGATGCCAGCTGGTGTGCCGTATTCGCCACTGGAGATCACACAGACACTATGGAAGTCACCACGAGTCGGTGTGCTCAAATCACGCACAGTATCGACGATTGCATTCGCTGCGGAAGCGGCAGACGACGCACCACGTGCATCAATGATCGCCTTACCACGCTGACCAACAGTCGGCACGAATGTATCTTTAAGCCACGCTTCGTCGTTGATGACGTCGGTTGCTTTTGCACGACCGATCTTGGTGTTGTAGAAATCAGGGAACATCGTTGGGCTATGGTTACCCCAAACGCAGAGTTCGGAAACTTCGTCCACTGCAACGCCGGCCTTCTGAGCGAGCTGTGTCTTGGCGCGGTTCTCGTCGAGACGAGTCATAGCGAAGAACTGCTGATTAGGAATGCTTGGCGCACTCTTCATCGCGATCAGGCAATTGGTGTTACATGGGTTACCGACGACGACGACGCGCACACTTGGCTTTGCGTTGTCATTGATCGCCTTACCTTGGCCAACAAATACCTTACCGTTGATACCGAGCAAGTCGGCACGCTCCATCCCTTGCTTGCGTGGCACGGAACCGACGAGCAATGCCCAGTCGATGTCCTTAAAACCAACGCTCAAGTCCGAAGTCTGTACGATTTCAGTAAGCAGTGGAAAGGCGCAGTCATCGAGCTCCATAGCGACCCCCTTAAGGGCGCCCATACCAGGCTCAATTTCAACTAGATTCAGGGCGACTGGTTGATCGGGACCGAACATGGCACCCGAAGCGATACGGAAAAGAAGTGCGTAACCAATGTTACCAGCAGCACCTGTGACTGCGACGCGGATAGGAGATTTGTTCATAAATAAGTTTCTCAGTATTCTGTTGTTTAGTTTTCTGTTACCTAGCTTTCTGTTTAAACAAGAAAATTAAATAGCGGATGAATTGTTTAAGTAGTTAATGAAACCGCCGACTAGGCGTTCAGTTTCTTCGGATTTCCCATAGAGGTCATCGAATGTAGCTTGATCGATATATTCAGCATCAAGTAAATTATATAACTGTGAGCGAAACTCACAGGCAGAACCTTTCGCAATTCGAAGAAAATATACGAATTGCTTGTTACCCTCTCGGCCGAAACCTTCAGCAATATTTGACTGTGTCGATACAGCACAGCGACGTATTTGATCACGAAGACCGAAGTCCGTGGCTAAATCGCCTTGCTTACAAAGACGATAAATAGCTGCCGAGACTTCTCTAGCTTTCTGCCAAGCCTGTATATCTTCAAACTTTTTAATTGTCGCCATTACACGTCAATGAACTGAAAACTAGCATACAGAAAACGGAAGAACTGAAATTCGTTTAGCTCAGTTTCTTCAAGATCGTATCAGTGATCTTTTGAACCAGGGCTTCGTCGACGTCGCCTGTTGGCAGGTCGCAACCACAATCAGCACTTGGCTGAGGAGTGGTGTGTACTGTGTATGCTGCTGCGTCGCACAGTTCACACTCCTTGAGTTCGTCGAGGCGGTGATCAGGCATGCCGAGCTTCTTACGGATTTCGATCAATTCCTTAAGCTTGTCTGGACTATACTGCTTTGGACCACCGATTTGCATGGTGATGGTCACAGTGTGGCAAAATGCATCGGTGTTTTCCATCTTCCAGTAAGCGTCTTCAACGTCCTTACCCCAGCAGATCACACCGTGATTTTGCATCAAGATGGACTGGTGCTTTTTGGCAAGCTTGGCAACTTCACTGGCGTTCTCTGGAGAACCTGGAGTCTGGTAGCTAGCGAAACCGATTTCACCGAGGAACACTTCTGGTTCAGGGATTAGGCAAGAAGGCGGAGTGACACCTGCAACCGCAAAGGCAGTGGCGTAGATTGGGTGCGCATGCACGCAAGACTTGGCATTCGGCTCATTCTTCATGATCGCCAAGTGCGTGTTGACCTCAGAAGTGCGGGGACGTGTGCCTGCGACTTGATTACCATCAAGATCTACCATGCAGATGTCGTCTGGAGTCATGAAGCCCTTAGAGATGAGTGTCGGTGTGCAAAGCACGAGGTTGTCACCGACGCGAACAGTGATGTTACCACCGTTGCCATCGACATAACCTTTATTCCAGATGCGCTCACCGATACCGCAGATGCGCCCTTTGAGTGCTTGCACCTCTGGCGAGTAGAAAAATGCTTCGAGCTCTGCTGCTGTCTTTGGGTCAGCGCCGGGAGTCCAATCAAATACTGCATTTGGCAACACTGGGCTGTGGATACGTGGGCTATTGCCAGCGGCTGCAGCGGCTGGAGCACTCGCGGCAGCAGGCGTTACCTTATGCTTGCGAATAATGTCGCGAGCCATAGGCGTGAGCTTTGCATTGGCAGGAACGGTCGACAGGCACTGGCCTTGTGCGATCATTGCTTCGAGATTTTTCGCTGTGTATAGTTTGCTCATAATATTTATCTGGGTTGACCAGTTTTCGATTGGTCGGTGTTCAGTTGGATTTTGTTTTGAAAGGGAAAAAGTTAACTAGCTTTCGGTTGGAATTGCCTTTGGAAGAAACTGATAACTGGGAACTAAAGAACTGCTATGCGTCGCCACTAGGCGGCGTAAAACTATAAGTATCGAGAAGTGCGACGGTGATCGCGTCCAATGGAATTGGTCTATCAAAAGGCTGCATTGCTTCGGCGCCTTCAACGTAGAGAACTTCATCCCCTACTCCTGCGCCAAGATCGTCGTATGCTACCAATGACCACGCACTGGACACATCACTGCGATTCTTGCCGGTCAGCTGCTCTTCACCCATCGGCGAAATGACGACCCAACGGCCACCGCGAAATGCAGGGTCGCGAACGCCAAGCGTAACAGTTCCAATAACTTTTCCAGGTTTCATGGTTAATCTATGATCCCCATGATTTGGTTACGAATCGGCGAGTGATCGTCATGCACGGTGCCTTGCGTCCAAGAACCATCGGTCGTAATGAAAACACGCGCATGCATGCCAGCACCCATCGGATCAACCGCAGCAAATGGAGCACCCGCGCTCGCGCCATTCTCATCAATCGGTGTGCAGAGCACAATGGTGCGACCGATGAGGCTGGCATGGCCGATACTGGTTACAGCATGGCCGTCTACGCGTGCGAGGATCATTTGTTAAGAGATTTGAGGGCTTAAATTAGAGACCTGAAACTTGAGGTGTGAGAGCTGAGGCGAACTATCGAACGATGTTCAAGTTATTCACCAAAGTGCAACGACGGTAGCGAGTAAAGGTGCGTGGCGTGGTGATGCCCTCACCTGTGGTGGTTGCGATCGAGAAGCTAATAAAGCCTTCACCGCCGAGACCGAGACCGGCCAAACAAGGGCCGTTCTTGACGAAAATCGTAGTGTCCATCGCTTGTCCCATTTCAGTCATCCGTGCGACGTTCATGGTGTGGATCATTGCGGAGTGCTTGTCGCCATGCTCGGATTGCTTCGCAATGCTGAGGCCTTGACTGAAGTCATTGGCGCGGACGATTGGCAGCAACGGCATCATTTGTTCTTCTTGAACGAATGGATCGTTGGCATCAGTTTCCGCGATGAGCATCTCAACACTGGAATCAATGTTGAGCCCAGCGATACGAGCGAGTGCATCCGGATTTGCCCCGACCCACTTACGGTTCAGCACTGCAGAGCCACAGCCAACGCCGTCTTTAAAGTCGAAAACTTCGCTTTTGATCGCGGCGAGCTGCTGCGCATTCAAGAGAACCGCACCTTGGCGCTGCATGGCTGCAAGCGTCTTTTGATACGAATCACCGACTGCGATAATTTGCTTCTCACCGATGCAGAGCAAGTTGTTATCAAACCCACCACCCGCGATGATATCACGAGCGACACGGTCAAAATCGAGCTGATTGCAATCGTCGACAAGTACTGGAGGATTACCAGGACCCGCGCAAATCGCACGCTTGCCAGTTTTCATGGCGGCGTCGACCACACCAGGGCCGCCGGTGATGCAAAGCAGGTTTACATCATCCGCAGCACAGAGTGCGTTGAAAGAATCGAGTGAAGGTTTTTCGATGGTGCAGAGCAGGTTCGAGATACCTGTTTCCGCTTTGATCGCTTCATTAAATTCGTCGATTGCGAGTGCCGCCACCCCAGCACCACCAGGGTGTGGGTTGAATACGATCGAATTACCCGCAGCCACCATGTTGACGATGTTGCCAGCAATTGTTGGCACTGAGTGCGTCAATGGAGTGATCGCAACAATGACGCCCCAAGGCGCAGCTTCGTCCATCGTGATACCGAAATCACCACTCATGCCTTGCGGCGTGAGATATTCTGGCCCGAGCACATTCTTGACGCCCTGAAGCTTGGCAGGTTTGTGCGCAAGGCGACCGATTTTGGTTTCATTAAACTCGATCTGTCCCCAACGCTCAGCGTTGTCGACACACATTTGCTTAACCAGTTCGACGATCTTGATACGAGCGGCCCAGCCTTTTTGCTGGAGTTGCTCGAATCCGCTACGCGCTGCGGCCACGGCTTGCTCGGGCTCATCAAAGACACCGTGCTTGCCTGGGCGAGATTGTAGTGTCGGCATCGCGAGTGTGCCCTTGGATTGCATTTGGGCGAGCACTTCGCTCACCACATTGCGTATCGCTGCTTCATTCAATTGACTCATGTAAAAATTCTTGTTCGTTAAGGTTTAACTGTTCTTCGCTTCGTAGGTCTTGTTGCCTAGGATGCTGACGGTATCGACGAGACCGACGACTGCGGCATCTACCGGCAGTGCTTTTAGACCATCGGCCTGACGAGCAGAACTACCTTGGGCAAACATCACGAGTTCGCCCTCTCCGGCGCCCAGCGTATCAATCACGACAATAGTATTACTGCCGGGCTTGAATTTGCTGGGATCTTCGGGATCGACCAACATCGGACGAACCATGAGGAGCTTACGGCCCCGCATGCTCTCGTCCTTCTTCGTCGAAACGACGGACCCAATGACTGTTCCCAGATACATCGAATTTACTTGGTTGCGCGCTTAGCGGTCGCCTTGAGTGCAGGAACAATTGTTTCTACATCATCGTGTGGACGAGCGATTGTGTGAGCGCTGACAACTTCGCCGTAACGGCCAGCTGTTTCAGCACCAGTTTCGATTGCAGCGTTAACTGCAGCGACATCGCCTGTGATGACGACACTGACAAGTGCACTACCGACGCCCTTCATAGGACCGGTAAGTTCGACGTTTGCTGATTTCAACATTGCGTCTGTGCCTTGGACAAGAGCGACAAGGCCCTTAGTTTCGAGTATTCCGATTGCTTGCTTAGCCATAATAGTATGTAGGTTGGTTTGAATTAATTGTTACTTATTAGAAAATTGTTAGCCCGCTTGAATATTGCGATATACTTCGCGAGCAATGACGAGTTCTTCGTTGGCCGGGATGACCACGACTTTAATCGTCGAGTCGTCCGAGCTGATGACACCTTCGGCTCCGCGAATCACCTTCGCATTACGTTCGGAATCGATTTTCACGCCAAGACCTTCGAGGCCGGCGCAAACTGCCGCACGCAGGACGGGATCGTTTTCCCCCATACCTGCGGTGAATGAAATCACTTCGGCGCCGCCCATCTTAAAAAAGAAAGAGCCTGCCCAGTGACGGATACTATCGGTGAGCACATCGATCGCGAGTTGAGCATTGGCATTACCTGCTGCGGCTGCTTCGTCGATATCGCGTGCATCGTTACTGACTTGAGACAGTCCAAGTAGGCCACTCTCTTTGTTGAGCTGACGTTCAGCTTCCTCTACGGAAAGGCCGAGCATCTTGCTCACATAAGGAATCGCCATGGAGTCGAGATCGCCAACGCGGTTGTTTTGCGGCAAACCACTCTGAGGGCTGAACCCCATACTGGAACCGATCGCAACACCGTTGTTAATACCGACAACCGAACTGCTGCCACCAAGGTGGCAAGAGATGACTCGCACAGGATCGCCTGTATATTTGCCAGGGCCGTCAACATAAAGACGACGAGCTCGTTCAGCCACGACCTCATTACCAACCATCTCAGCAGAGCGTTCGGCGATGAATTTGTGGCTCGCACCGTGGAAGCCATAGCGACGAATACCTAGATCACGCCATGCCTGTGGGATGGCGTAAGTCGAGGACGCATCACTTGTCCACTGGAAGAACGCAGTCTCAAACAGAGCGACACGCTTTACAGAGGGAAGCTTTTCGGTGAAGCAGCGAATACCTTCGGAGTAGGCTGGATTGTGAGCGGGAGCTACCTCCTTGAAGCCATCAAGGGCTTCAAGGACGCGCTCATCCGCGGCAACACAACCACTAAGATCTTTTCCGAGGACGGTTTTAAAGCCGACCGCGTCGAGATCTTCACCGGACTGAAGATGCCCTTCGCCAACCAGAGTTTCTAGCATCTGCTCAATACACCGGGTGTATTCAGTCACGCGCTCAAAGCCTCCCGTAGCCAATAAATTGGCGACAGTATCACTCATCTCAAAAAGACGATACTTGAAGGAGGTGGAACCGAGATTGGCGATTAGGATCTTCATAAGAGAGTTTTTAAGTTCTCGGTTGGACGGTTCCAGTTATATAAACCGAAAACTGATACACCGAAAACTGCTAAACCGAATTAACCAATCCAGCTACCGAGTTTAGAGAGGTCGTCGTGTGGACGAGGGATTACCTGAACGGCAACGACTTCGCCCATAGAGCTTGCAGCGTCAGCGCCAGCTTCAACCGCAGCTTTAACAGCAGCGACATCACCGGTGAAGAAAGCAGTCACGAGACCACTTCCGATTTTTTCCCAGCCAGTCAATGTAACGTCAGCTGATTTTAGTGCGGCATCGGATGCTTCCATGAGGCATACGAACCCCTTGCACTCGATCATTCCTATTGCTTGTTTAGCCATAATATTTATTTCTCTAAGGGTTATACTTGAAAGTATTTAAGGAGGTCGTCGTGAGGACGTGCGATCACGTGCGATGCAACCAATTCGCCTACGCGATTTGCTGCTTCAGCACCAGCTTCGACGGCTGCTTTAACGCTGCCGACATCACCCTTAACGATAACGGTCAAAAAACCGCCGCCAATGGAGACTTGCTTTACAAGTGTAACTAACGCGGCCTTAGCCATCGCGTCACTTGCTTCGATTGAGCCAGTGAGGCCCTTTGTTTCTACCAATCCGATGGATTCACTCATGATATATTTTGGTTTGTGGTTATGTGTGTGTTGAAATGAAAGTTATTTATTTAATTAGCTCACAAGGAGTTTGATCCGAGAAGCCACATGCGTTGCCCTCGTCTGTATCGATGTGAACTTCGAGTTTAAAGGCAGGGTCTACACGGACATAAATCTGGTCGAAAGTAACACCAACATCGCCGCCGACGCGTAGTTTCATGTACGATTTATTTTCGACGCCATAATAGGCAGCATCCTCAGGCGCCATGTGCACGTGCGGCGCTGCGCGAATCACACCCTTGTCCATCTGCAGGAAACCAGCAGGCCCCATCAGCATGCAACCCGGCGTGCCTTCGATGTCGCCCGAGTTACGGATAGGAATCTTGAAGCCAAGCGAGATCGCATCGGTATAAGCCAGCTCGACCTGATCGAAGTCACGGCAAGGACCTAGAATACGCAGATTCGAAATCACCCGACTACGCGGCCCGATCATCGTGACCGACTCCTTGGCAGCAAATTGACCATCCATGTAGAGATCTTTCATTGGGGTCAGCTGGTGGCCTTTACCAAACAGCAGCTCGACCGACGCTTGCGAAAGATGACAATGGCGCGCACTAATATTAACCACCAATGGGTTAGGACCCGCGGAGGCCGCGGTCGACACGCTAGCGGAAACGGTATTTCTCTGCAGGCTAGCACGGACGAGTTGCTCGACTTGGCTGCGGTTTAAAAGTGGATTACTCATGTTGGAATGATTGGAGAAATGTTGGAATCCACTATAAAATCCAAATAAACCCACATAAGTCAACATATATCTTGCAAAAACAAACAAATTCCCAAATAAAGACAGCTTACACGTCATGCTTGCCCAAGAACGCCATCAACAGATCTTACAACTCCTTGAAGAACAAGGAACTGCTCGCACCGTCGACCTCGCGGAGCAATTTAATTGCACCGACGAAACAATTCGACGCGATTTTCAGATTCTCTCTGACAATAATCAGCTTGCACGTGTGCATGGAGGCGCCAGCAGTCTGAATGGTCGCCCCCTACTGCAATCTTTCACTGAGCGCCGCGCGCTTAACGTCAACCATAAGCAAGCGATCGCCAAAGCAGCGCTGGAATTAATTACTCCCGGACAAACCTACGCCTTTGATAGTAGTACGACGGCCTTTGCACTGGTATCGGCGCTGCCCGATCTGCCTTACCGAGTCGTTACCAACGCCTTCGCCGTACTCGAGCATATAGCACGCATGGGCAATGTAGAACTCATTTCTACCGGCGGTCGCTACCACCCGAAGACGCAGACCTTCACTCGCAGCGATAGCTACGTGACCTTACAACGGCATAACATCAGCATCGCCTTCATTTCGTGCATCGGCCTCGACATCGAACGTGGTGCCAGCGAAGGCTTCGAAGAACAGGCGGGCTTTAAAGAGATATTGGTGCAATTAGCCAAGCAGGTGGTGCTGATGGTTGATTCGAGCAAGTTAAATACATGCTCCGAATACTTTTTTGCGGAGCTTAAAGATTTAACCCACATCATCACAGATAGCGGCGCCTCTGCTGAATGCGTCGCAGCGCTCCGGAGCCACGGATGCAAAGTGACGCTCGCGCAGTAGAAACACTCTACACTCAAGTATACTTCACCATTTAAATACACTCGCTAACTATGAGTCAGAATAAAATATATCTCGCAATCGACCTCGGCGCAGGCAGCGGCCGTGTTCTTGCAGGCGAATTTGATGGCACGCGCATCGAACTTCACGAGCTGAACCGCTTTGATAATACCCCCGTGCAACTCCCCAGCGGCTGGCACTGGAATATCACCGCACTGTATCAAAATATTTTAGAGGGCCTCAAAAAGGCCGCAGAAACTTACGGCAACAGCGCGATCAGCATTGGCATCGATACCTGGGGAGTGGACTACGGACTATTCGATAAAGACGGGCGCATGCTCGGCCTACCCTATCAGTATCGCGACAATCGCACCGATGGCATGATGGATGCCACCTTCGCTAAAGTGCCAAAAAAAGACATCTACGACGCCACCGGCGTACAGTTTATGTTCTTCAATTCCATCTTTCAACTCGTCTCCGATGTTGAAACCAACAACTCCGCATTGCAGCAGGCAGAAGACTTACTCTTTATACCCGACCTGCTGGGCTATTGGTTGACCGGAAACAAGACCCAGGAACGTAGCATCGCCAGCACCACTCAATTGTACAACCCTAAGCTCAAAGATTGGGACTATGCGCTGATCGAAAAACTGGGGCTACCGAAGAAACTATTTAAAACTATCAGCGACCCTGGTGACACACTCGGCGCACTCAGTGCAGATGTACGCAGCGCCACTGGCCTCACCCACACCAAGGTCATTACCGTCGCCGGACACGACACCGCCAGCGCCGTCGCAGCGGTACCTAGCCAAGCCAAGACACCTGCCTTTCTAAGCAGTGGCACTTGGTCACTGATGGGATTGGAGCTGCAAGAGCCAATCATTAACGAGCAATCTTTTGCCGACGCCTTCACCAACGAAATCGGCATCAACGGTACTGTGCGTTTCCTTAAAAACATCTGCGGACTATGGCTCATCCAAGAATCAAAGCGCTTCTGGCTAGCTGAAGGCCAAGACGTGGCTTACGCTAAAATGGCCGCGCTTGCCAGCGAGGCGGAGCCGTTCCGCTCACTAATCAACCCAGATGATCCGCGTTTCATTGAGGCCGGTTGTATGCCAGAAAAAATCCAAGCATTCTGCCATGAAACCGGACAACCGGTGCCAGAATCGAAGGGCGAAATCATTCGCTGCATTTACGAAAGCCTGGCACTACGCTACAATCAAGTGTGGCATAGCCTGATGCAGTATGTCGATGAAGCACCGACCACACTGCACATTGTCGGCGGTGGTTGTCAGGACAATCTACTCAATCAATTCGCTGCGAATGCGATCGGAGTTAAAGTCGCCGCGTGCCCAGTCGAAGCCACTGGCCTAGGTAACATCATGGTGCAAATGCTCGCCGACGGTGCCATCGCCGACCTCACTGAAGGGCGCGCGATCGTACTCAATTCATCTCTCGTGCAAACCTTCGAGCCCGCTGATCAAGTGGTCTGGGCCGAAGCGAAAGTCCAATTTTCAACGATCTGCAAATAGTACCGCTAAGTTTTTATATTATGAAAAGTCCCATCCACATCGAAAATCCCGACGTCATTCTGATTGGTAGCGGCATCATGTCGGCCACACTAGGCTCTATGCTCAAGGAGCTGAATCCAGAGCTACGCATTCAGCTCTACGAAATGACTGAAGAATTTGGCAAAGAAGCATCCAATGGCTGGCACAATGCCGGCACTGGGCACGCCGGTATTTGCGAACTTAGCTACACGCCAGACCGCGGTTCTGACGGCGAAGTCGAAGTCAGCAAGGCCATCGAGATTTTCCATCAGTTCGAACACTCGAAACAATTCTGGGGGCATGCGGCCCGCACCGGCATGATCGAAAATCTCGAGGATTTCATTAACCCTGTCCCCCACCTTAGCTTTGTCTACGGACAGGAACAAGTCGACTTTCTGCGCTCGCGCTTCGAGAACCTTAAGAAGCATCACTTCTTTGAAGAGATGACCTACACCGAAGATCGCGAAACCATTCGTGAATGGGCACCACTACTGCTGCAGGGGCGTGATGATACACCAATCGCAGTGACGAAGATGGATCGCGGCACGGACATTAATTACGGTGCACTTTCCGCCAAGCTGATCACATGGTTAGGTAATCAAGAGGGCTGTGGCTACGCCACTAGCCACCGCATCACTGACATCACTAAGACAGGTGAGCTGTGGACAGTTGCAGTCAAAGACCTCAAAACCAAACAAACATTTACCAACACCGCGAAGTTCATCTTCATCGGCGCAGGCGGCGGCAGTCTGCCCCTGCTGCAAAAGTCTGGCATCAAAGAAAGCAAAGGCTTCGGCGGCTTCCCGATTGGCGGACAGTGGCTGATTTCTGAAAAGCCAGAAATCGTCGAACAGCACATGGCTAAAGTTTATGGCATGTCTCCTGGTGCTGCACCGACTATGGCGGTACCACACCTCGACACCCGTATCATTGATGGTAAGAAAGCCATCTTGTTTGGACCGTATGCGGCATGGACGACCAAGTTCCTACACGTCGAAGGCAAGATCACCGACCTCCCCCGCTCGATTCGTACCGATAACATTGCTTCGCTCATCAAGGTAGGGATCCACAATATCCCGCTGGTTCGCTATTTAATGCAACAAGGCACACAGAGCATGGCCACCCGCATGAAAGAGCTGCGGGCATTCTTCCCTGATGCGGACGAAGCTGACTGGAAGCTCATCGACGCCGGCATTCGCGTGCAAGCGATCAAGAAAGAGGACGGCGACGCTGGCATCGTCCACTTCGGCACGGAAGTACTCACCTCGGAAGATCGTTCGATCTCTGCACTCCTTGGCGCCTCTCCCGGCGCTTCAGTATCCGCAAATATCATTCTCGAAGTCATCAAACGCTGCTTCTCAGATACTCTAAAAACCGAAGAAGGTCATAATCGCATGAAGGCAATGATCCCTTCCTATGATGAAGATTTGCGCGAGCCTGAACTCGCCGCGCGTCAACGCGAACTCAGCGAACACGCCTTCAAGTCACTCAACTGTATTTAAATGAGCTGCCGCGTTGCTGATTGATCGTTGATGATCAGATCGGCTTCGATGTGTCGGTTGCTTACACTCCGGATATAGCCGTGGCATCGAGCAGGCTCTTGCTATGGCGTACGCGACCTCCTACGTCGCGCAAGGCAATAGTCCGACAAGCCCACTGATTGCGCAGATCGAAACCGCCACGGACAAACAGTCCAAGCGCGATCCAGTGTAGCAGTAAGCAGTTGCCAGCCTGTCGGACAGCTAGGCAAGCATCCGAAGCCATCGGATCCGTGCGTCTGCGATGTAATAACTGAAAATTCCAGTGTTATCTCACTTCACATTTTTTATTCAAATGTGAAGTGATATTATCGACAGGCAGGCCAACCGAGGTAGGCTACAAGGTAAACCCATTACTATGCCAATTTGTTATATCGGATGCGATGCGCCAACAGTGCAGCAGATTATTTCTAACCCAGAATTCTCGGGCCAAACAGTGCTCGAAGTTGAATTCCCGATCACGGCAACCAGTCTACAAATTGACCTGCTAATTGTCGGCCCTAAAATCGATCATCTGATACGCTTGGCAGCGACTATCTCTGACTGGAATATTCCGCCAGTCGCTCTGCTCATCCTGCCTAAAGCGACCTTTGCCGAAGCAGTCGAAAACCTATCTCACCACCCCCGCGTCGGCCGTTCCATTTTCTTCTGCAAAGATACTCCCGAAGCAGTGCAACTCGGCCTGCAAGAGATCTACGCCTTTCACAGCAAGCGAGTCTCACTCGAACTCGACAATTCCCTCTCGGGCAATTTTAACTTGAACAACATCTCTCCTCGCTGGTTGTTCCAAACGATGATGGAGCACTTGGATGAGTATATCTATTTCAAAGATAACAATTCCCGATTCCTCGCGGTGAGCCGCTACCTCGTTGAAAGTTGCGGCAAGAGTGACCCGAGTGAGATCATCGGCCAAACAGACTTCGAATTCTTTGATGCCGAACACGCACAAGAAGCTTATGAAGATGAACGTAAGATCGCGTACGGAGAGTCAAAAGAGCTAAACAAAGAAGAGCATATATTAATGGAAGGTGAACACGTTTGGGTCGCATCGCGCAAACTCCCTCTATATACTCGATCCAATTATTTAGCGGGCTCCTTTGGCCTATCACGCGACATCACAGAGCAAAAAGAGCTAAATCAAGAGCTGGAGAAAAACCACCAGCGAATGGAAGCCGAACTACTATTAGCCCGCAATCTACAAAGCTCTCTGATCCAAGACAGCGTGCCCACTTTTGTAAATTCCTCAGGTGACTCAGCACTCGAAATTGCCACTGAATACATTCCATCTTTTCATCTCAGTGGTGACTTCTTCTCGGTCAATAAAACCACTAGCGGCGGTGCCGCAATCTTGATCGCTGATGTCATGGGCCACGGCGTGCGTGCTGCCATGGTCACCGCAATGATTCAGATCGCAGTGAATGAACTGCACGCCTACGCTGAGCAACCTGCAGACTTTATGATGCGGCTCAACTCGATGATGCACGAATCAATGCACGCGTCAGGACAAACTATTTTTGCCACCGCGAGTTACTGCTACCTCGACCTGGAAAGCAGACAGTTGAGTTACATTCAAGCAGGGGCACGACATGGCATTTATACGCCAGCAGACACGGCGCAGCACTCTCGCGTCTTTGACGGAAAACACATCGGACCCGCACTGGGACTGCTCGCTGAAGTCGAATATACTGAGGATTATATCCAGCTAAACCGCCAAGACGAAATCATTCTTTATACCGATGGCGTGATTGAGGCCGCTATGAACGAAGAAGAATATAGTGAAGCTCGGATGCTCCATTTTTTGGAAACGCACCGGAATGATGATCTGCCGCAAATGATCGCAGGCTTGATCGATTCGGTTCAAAGCTTCACAGATAATAAAGGCATGGATGATGACGTCTGCCTAATCGGCCTTCGTGTGCTGTAAGCCAACAGGCAAGATCTCGTAGCCTACATCGCGAAGCTTCCGGCTGCTGGCGCAACAGTCGATGATGCTTAGCCATATTCGGTTACTTTTAATCGCGGCGCGGTTCTATATAAGAATACTTATTCAGCGCAGCTGCCACGGCTAGTTGACAGCTGCTCATTCGCTCGACGCTCTAACGCTTTATCTGATAAACGCCCTCGTGGCTAAGGTAGAGCACGGTATTCAATTCGTTTTAGTCAGTCATCGGTAGCAAAGAAACACTGTTAAAAAATCTAATTTTGAATGATGAAAGATTAGCTAAACTTATCAATGCCTCGGTCGCCTTGCACTCCAATCGACTCACGCCAAGTTCTTAGGTTCAACCTCACCTAAGTTAAAGTCTTGAAATAACAATTAAGTAACGGTTAGAATTTCTCATTAAAATATAAAATTAATCCGCACATGGACTTTAAAAAACAACTAGGCCTAGACCCAGAAACAGCTGCAGCAATGCACGACGATCATTCACTCCTTGAGTATGTAAACCTAAAATTGACCTGCATTGGTCAACCTATCTTCGGCGAGCTTAGCAACTCTAGCTTTTTCGGCCTCAGTCAGTCCCTACTCGAAAGTTACCAAGAAAAGTCACGCCTACTGGCGGACTATCTCCCGCCCAGCGACCAGCGCATTCAAAGCTTCCTAGACGAATACTTTTCCGAACTCGATTTATCTGAGATCCCACATCTGCCCAATAACAGCTTGATCCTCGATCGTCATGGCGTTGCGCGCACCCTTTCTCTGCCTGCCAAGGGCGACCACTTCTCTTCCGACATCGTTGACTCATACCGAATTCAACAAGGTGTACTACACAATCCGAAGAGCGACCGCCGCACCACAAAAGGCGTGTTTCACGTCGCCGAAGGCGGATTGCCCATTCCGAATGACAAAAAAGCGGTGCCGCAACTCGCAGCTGCCCGCCTGTTGGCTAAGGCACTCGATGCACCTGAAAAGCTAACAGAACTGCCTTACCTTGCCAACCAAGACAGCAAAGCTAAGGCATGGGTCTCGCTCCTGCTGCGCCCCGTCGTCGTACCTGAAGTCGATGGCTTCTGTCAGCAGAAGAGCATGGAAATACGCTTTTTTGCACCAGGAAATCTCGTTAGTAACCTCGACTTCGTTGAATCGATCTTTGGCAATGGCGGCGATCCCTTCATCGCTGATAATGATGCAGGTCTCGATCCCGCTCACTGGACGGGACACACTGGCTGCGTCATTTTAGCTCCGCACTTAATCGGCACCACCAAGAAAGAGCTCGGCCTACCAAACATCGCAGAGGCAACTGAGCGACAAAAGCGCGATGGCATGTGCTGGGAGAAAGAAGATGAGCTGTATAATGAAGGCAGCGCTTTTAAAATCACCTGTCGTGATGCATCCGGCCAAATCGTAACTGCGATCGCCGACAACTACTTCGGCTACTGCAAAAAGGAAGTTAAAACACAGATTAGCTTCGCTGCTAACCTGCATGGTCTGGCCGAAGAAGAACACGCAGGAGGCACACTCGCCTTCACTGGTTATGACCTCGGCGAAGACTTCCAACTCAGCCATCACTACCCTGAAGTCGACCAAACATTCGCGGGCTTAGTCGCACGCTACTCGGACCTGATCGACCTCAAGCCAGAAGGCTACGCGATCGACAAGAAATTCGATAATATCATCTACATTCCTGAAGATTCACACATTGAGCTGAATTGTCTTCGTATTACATGGGCGGCCAACGGCACCGAGCAAACCATCAAGCTCCTACCGAACATCACCTACGTGTTACCATCTGGCTATAAAGTGCAAATGGTTAAACCCGCCGAGGGTCGTCGCTGGCGCCTAGTCGGCCACACCGCAGAGAGTCGCGTATGTCACAAGCCTTCGACTGTCTCTGGTGGTGGTAAGTCAGAAATCTCGAAATCGATTTCTGACGCGATCATTTCCGGCCCGGTATTTGTCAGTGACTTCCATAACGACTTCGACCTGGCAGAAGCTATCATTAATAAAGACTTTGCCGGTCGCTTCAGTATCAAGATCGAAAATAGCGCGCCTTCGCGCGGGATTTTGGACACAGACCGCTCGCTGGGCTCGGTGATTAAATTACTCACCCCTTGCAAAGCTGATTTCACAGATGAATACAACGAGTGGCTGAAAAATATTCCGCAGCAGGTCAAGGAGCTCGTTCTGATCATCAAACGTTTCTATAAAGCTCACTGGGGCAGTGACTGGCGCAAGCGCTTCAGTGTCGACTTAATCAATGGCGAACCAGGTAATATCCTACGCTATCGCGAGCAGCAAATGCTCACACAATACCTCCGTATTGGCTACACCAAGGATGGCTCGTGGCGCACCTTCGGCTTGCGTAAAGATTTCATGCCTGCAGCGAAAATCTCGCTCGAAGATGATATCACTGCTTCCGTCGTGGCACCGACTAAAAACCTCGAGCATCTTCCTCCGCACTGGAATACACAATCTGCTAAATTCGTGCACAATTGCGAATACCGTTTCTTCCAACGCCCAGACGACGCGATTATCCGCGGCTACGACAAGCAGACCGAAATCGACCTCAGCTCCGCTGGTAGCTTCCTCAGTAACTACGAGCCGCTCGACCGTAAAGATGCGACCGAAGAGATCGAAGACGCGATTCGCTTCGGCCAATATACCGAGCCGATGCAAGGTATGATCCGTGAATTCCATGCCAATCCATCACCAGATTACTATTCGACCAACGCAAATCCACGAATCGTCGATGGCAAGCCGACCAAGAATCCACGCTACCTGCAAGTCCGTCCAGATCTACGCGACCAACGTGCGGTCTATCTGGCAGACATCAGTTCGCGCCTATACCGTCGCCAAGATGCACATTCGCCACTGCTCAGGCCAGTCACATCAATCCTCCCCGGTCGACGTAACAACCCGGCTGAGCCTGAGTCTGGCGTCATGCCGCTGTGTGTGAATAGCCCGATCCATCACATGCAGCTTCCTGAGCTGTTCATGGAATTCATTGCCAGCATCACTGGCAAATCGCCCTCCACCACAGGAGCAGGCTCGGAAGGTGCGCTTACAAAGGGTCCATTCAACGCCCTACTGCCAATATACGATTTAAATAACGCGCTGGTCTCCTATCTGGCAACTGAGCAACCCGCATTCATCACCGCAGCTGGCTACGTCGGTCCGAACTATCGAGTCGACCACGACATCAGCTTGCTCGTTCCAGAGATCTGGTGCCGCATGAAGCCTCACGAAATGGATCCTAAATTCCTCATCGAGCATGGCTACCTAGAACAAGTACAAGACTTTGAGCACAATGGCGAACGAATCCAAGCCAGCCGTATCGGCTATCGCATCACCGCTAAATTTGTGCGCATCTTTTTCGGCCGCGTCTTTAATAACCCTGAGACCGTCCTCAATAATGAGATGCTCCAGCCTGAGCTGCAAGATATCGAGACCTTCGTCACTGGCATGAAAACCATCATAGCAGCCCATCAGGAAGCGGCACTCAACTACTTCGCCGATGGATCGATCGAGGACGCATGCCCACCACTGAAGGCCCTGCTGCATATCATGGCTTACGGTGAATACCAAGGCAAAGGCCTTGATTCCGATGCCGTGCGCAGTCGCTTCACTCGTGAGTCAATGCTGAATAGCGATTGGTATCAGGCCCGTCTAGAAAGTCAGCAGCAGCAAGACATCAAGTCTTGGACCGGACATGTCGACTACCTGAAGCATTTCCTCGCTAAACAGTCGCACAACCGTGTTGCAACCCGCCTCAAAATTAAATCAAAGCTCACTGCCGCCAAGCAAGAACTCGCGCGCGTCAGTTCGAAGCACTACACCACGTCACTAATTGGCACGCTCGGCCGCCATCCAATTAAGTAGGCAGACGGCACCAGCGTTACGCCCCACGCACAACTCGGAAAAGCTCACGCAGCTTTTCAGGGTCTTTGATGCCTGGAGCAGTCTCGACGCCACTGTTGACATCGATACGACTGGCAGTGGAACGCACGAGCGCATCGAGCACGTTCGACGGAGACAGTCCACCAGCAAGCATCCACTGCGTATCCCCATACTGCTGCTTCAGGCTAGCAAATCGCGCAAAATCACCAGTATGCCCGGTGCCACCAACCTGATCCTTAGAAAACGTGTCGAGCACCACTGTATCAGTATACTCGAGCACGGATTCAGGAAAGACATCTGTCGGCGCGACGCGCGGGGCCAGCCACAAACGATCACGCCACACAATTTCAGACCACCGCGCCACCCTCGACTCGGCAATCGGCAGACTTGCGTGAATTTGGAAACGATCAAAGCCGGCATCGCGATAGCGCAACAGATCATCTGCAGACGTCTCCACATCGACGATCACGCTTTGGCCCGAAGGCACAGAGGCAGCCAGCGCCACCGCCCTCTCTAGGGTAATTCCCCTAGGCGATTGCGGATACACGATGAAACCGAGGAAATTTGCCCCCAACGACAACGCCAACTCCACGTCTTCCTCACGCGTCATACCACAAATTTTAATGTCAACATCTTGATTCATCCATCTAAGCTAAGCATGTCTCTACTATAGGCAAATTTTATACCATCCAAAAACGGATCAAAATTACATCTAATGGTGAGCCACTAAGTTATTTTCCATCTGCACGTTAGCCTGAGCGAAACGAGCCACCTAAACCGAGCTAATAAAATCAATTCAAAAAATGATTAGATACACGGCTGACCTTGTACGAAATAAGGTATAAAATATCACAGGATCAGCAGCTTTAAATTACACCAAATGGTGATATAATAATCCATTTAACATCTGCACGTTAGTTAGGACCTAAACAAACCACTTAAAACTGATCCGATGGATTATTTTAAAGGATGGCGAGAGTAGTGATTGTGCACCAGTAACCGCGATTCAACTGGTTAAGCCAGAATCTAGGGCAATCAAAAAACATGTAAAAATAAGCTACTTTAACTTGCATCAGAGTCACGCTTAAGTAACTTGCCGATCGTCGCTGTTTTTATAACCGCGATTTTCTTTGCGTTTTCATTTGAAAACTCACTCTCTATTCATACGTTATAGTTGCTCCCATAAGCGCTACAATAACATCACCCCCCCCCCCTATTCATCATGGCACGATCAAAAGCAAATAAAGGCATCAGTCGCATCGACTCCGGCTCAACTCACGGATGGTTCGTTCGCGGCTATCGTAATGGCAAAACATACTCAAAGCTCTTCAGCGACCGCAAATCTGGTGGCAAGGGCAAGGCTCAGAAACTAGCGAAAGCATATCGCGACGAGCTCAACGAGGAACTTGAAGCTATTCCTAAAAAACCACGCCAACGTCGGATCGTTATATCCGATTCGCGTAACACCACTGGTGAGCTCGGTGTTTCCCGTACCACCAAGGTCGGCCCCAACGGCACGAAGCACGAATGCTACTCAGTCAGTTGGCGCCCAGAGCCTGGAATGCAAAAGTGCACTTCTTTCTCAATCAAAAAGTATGGCGAGAAGAAGTCCTTCAAAATGGCTGTCGAGCATCGCCGTAAGATGATGCGTGAAATCCACGGCCCGAGTTTTTACAAAAAGCTCAACAAGCAACTCAAGGCTCGCGAAGCATCATAAGCTTCGGGAATTATGTGAATGCTTTTTTAAGCACTCGACGCCCAGGGCGCAGCTTCAATGCTGCGCTCTTTTTTTGCTTACTAGGCTCATAGCCTAGTGCTAGCACTAAAGTTTCTGGTTCTTTCAGTCGGGATTCAAATCGCTCAGAGCCTGCCTAATATGTTCAAGCCACCCAGTCCCAGGGTGGCTTTTTCATGATTTACCGGCACTTAGCAGGATAGGTATTGCCGGTGTACTGATACTGCCGCGGTCCGCACGGAAGCGCCCCTCCCGAGTCGTATTACAGCAGGATGTATCAGTTATTGCGAAAGTGCGACTTTTACAGATCAAAGCTTTTGACCCACGCAGTTTACGTAGAGGCGCACTTAAATCTGTGCCACAATCTGCTGCCCCGGTTCGGAGAACTCAATGGTGCTGATTAGGGCACGACCCGCTTCACTCATTTTCACGGCAGTCTTCTGCAAGATGCTGAGAACCTTAGCCTCAGCATACTTCGCGATCAAATCATCGAAGCCGAGTTCTAGAAAAGATAGACAAAGCGCATCTTCCAAGGTCTGGCAGTCAGCGTCTGTCTTAATTCCTTTTTTCAGATTCAACGACTGCACACGCTCGATGCTTTCAGCATCATAACCCGCCGCTGCCATTAGCATCCCTGCTCGCTTAGCATGAAAACGCTTCAAATCCTCTCGCCATTTCAAATAGCCCACACGATTCATCGGATAGTCCGACCGTGGACTCTCCCAGCGACAAATATGCTGCGTCTTAGCAGCAATGCGCAAGCACTCAGCCGCATTCGGTTGTAGACGCAAGGCCCACGCTAGGTGGCGCTCGGCATAGAGCACCTCTTTCGGATAACTCTCACCTTGATACTCGATTGAGGTCGGATCTGCAGCATTGGCCTGATCAATCAACGCAATCACTGCGGCATATTTCGTGCTTAATTCCATATTAAGAAAACTAGCCGATGTCCTACGCAGACGTCAATCGCTTCGGCACAAGTAAAGCACCCACTCCAACAGCGGCAGCCCAGTTCAATCGAGCACAGTCAATGACATCGATGGCTGATAATACACTTTATCGTTGAAACAACGCAGTTGCACTACAGCCCTTGCGCATTTAACGCAGTATTCCACTGAGCGATACGCTGCTGCTGTGCTTGGAAGAGTGCGTCCGTAGAGCCCAACACATCAATACTATTGATGGTCGCACCTTGTTGGATCGCATCCACGACTGACTGCCCCTTCGTCACCTTACCAAAGATCGTGTGCTTTCCATCAAGCCACGCCGTTGCATTATGCGTCACAAAGAACTGACTGCCGTTAGTACCACGCCCCGCATTGGCCATCGAAAACAAACCTGCCTGAGTATGCCGCAACGCTGGATGAATCTCATCCTCAAATTGATAGCCTGGCCCACCGCGACCGGTGCCAGTCGGATCGCCGCCTTGAATCATGAAGTTCGGAATCACACGGTGAAACGTCAGACCGTCGTAGTAACCACGCTTCGCGAGATTGAGAAAGTTTGCCACCGTCACAGGCGTCTTGGTCGCAAACAATGTCGCCTCGATATCTCCCTTAGAGGTGCGCAGTACAATGTCGACGTCTCGAACTCGAGCAGGCTCGGGATCGGCGACGACAACAGCTTTAACGACCTTCGCCGGCACGGCAGCGAGCACGGCAGGAGCATCGGCCTGCGCCGCTACAGCGGGAATCGTTGCCAAACTGGGCTTAACTGCTTCAGGTGCGGCAGTTTCAGTCGTGCTGCACGCAGCGAGCAACAAAATAGGCAAAGCACATAATAGAATTGAGAAACGTGATTTAAGCATGCCGTGTAGTTTCAAGATCCGACCACCAAACTCAAGCGTTCTTCTTATCTAATAGCAAAACAGCCTCCCGCAAGGGAGGCTGTTGAATCAATCACACGACTTCGAATCGACTAACTACCGATTTTGATTAACTCGACATCGAAAACCAGCATACCGCCGGGCGCACCACCTTGCGGACTATCACCATAAGCGAGCTTGCCAGGGATCCAGAAACGACGCTTTTCACCTGCGACCATCAGTTGCACCCCCTCAGTCCAACCTGCAATGACTTGGAACAGACCGAAACTAGTCGGCTCACCACGTTGCACCGAGCTATCAAACAGCTGACCGTCCAGCGTCCAACCACTGTAATGCACAGTCACCATACTCTCCTTGGTCGGATGCTCACTACCAGTGCCAGCAATCAATACACGTGAAGCCAATCCGCTGTCTCGCACTTCAGCGCTATCAGGAATAGCTGCGACATCTTCTGGCGTCTTCGGTGACTCTGGCGCTGCTTGAATTTCAAGTAGCTCCACATCAAATACCAACAGTCCACTCGGGCGTCCACCTCCCGCATTCTCACCATAAGCGAGCTCAGCAGGAATCCAGAAACGGCGCTTCTCACCTGTGACCATCAGTTGCAGACCTTCGGTCCAACCCTTGATCACGCGATTGAGTGGAAAACTGGTAGATTGGCCACGTTGCACTGAACTATCAAACAGCTGCCCATCAGTGGTCCAACCACTATAATGCACCGTCACGGTATCGGCAGCCGCAGGCGACTCAGAACCAGTACCCGCTTGGAGCACTTTCGAGGCGAGGCCTGTTACTGTTATTTGAGCATCTGCAGGGATGGCATTTACGTCGACTGGTGTTTCAATTTCCATGCGCCATGTATTTGCCAAATCACCATTTCGGGTCAATCGAAATCCAATCAATCCTGCGTTTCAGGTCATTTTATTGAGCCCCCAATCATCCACGGCACAAGCATTCCACTCAAGTTGCTTTTCCGATCTGTCAGCATACAATTAATAATCAGGACGAAATAAAATGAATCATCTACAAATCACACATAAACTGACAACAGCACTCATCAGTGGAATTGCCCTATTCAGTGGCCTACTGATTATATCATGCGCTCCAACAGAAAACTCACCCACTGGCTTCATCTTGCCCCCAGGCGATGCGATGACAGGTCAAACAACCTTTGCCGCACTCGGTTGTATTAATTGCCATCAGGTAGATGGCGTCTCATTTACCGGCAGTGACGATATTCCGTCTGAGCTGATCGTCAAACTCGGCGGCAAACTACCAAAAGTAAAAACGTATGGGCAATTAGTCACCGCGATCATTCACCCGAATGCAGCTATCTTTAAAAACGATGAGCGCTATATGAATACACAAGGCGACTCGCTTATGCCAGACTACGCTGATTTAATGACTGTGCAGCAAATGACAGATCTCGTCACATTCCTGCAAGAGCACTACGATATCGCCGCGCCCGTGTACGACCCCCAAGGCTTGGGCTACCCCTACTACTGAGACCACGATTGAACCACGATGCCGTTAGTAGATTCAGGCCAGTAGTACTTGGAGTGGGTTTGAGCGGTTTGTAGCGCTGAGCCCCGCAGCAATTATACCCCCATCACCCCAGTACGGCGCGTTACTCTTGAATCGCAATAGATCGGTGCGTCGGCGTTGTGCCACAAGCAATCAGTACGCTCGCGAACCGAGCTCAGCGTTTCGGACTCGATACAACGTAGCGTTGCTCGACACCTCGACAGCGCGGATAACTACGCAAGATGTCGCCTAGTTGATTCTTGAAAATACTGCCCTGCAAGGCACTGCCACTAAACGCTACGATTCGATTCTCGTAGCCTGCCATCTGAAAAACTTTTGCGTATGGAAATTGTGCGCGCAGCGTCGCGTCTGTCATCGGCGGCAAATGCGGCACCTTTCGGGGTTCGATCATATTAAAGACCAGCATGCCGCCTGGCTTTACCAGCTTCGCCAAATCCTGGCACCACTCCAAATCCAGCGGCGCACAGCGCACCGCAATCGCTTCTTCCTCCCCATACAGATCGTCGATAATCATATCAAACAGCGCTCGATCTGGCTCGGCAGACTCTTCTTGTACCCACTCGACCGCATCCGCTGCAACCAATTCGCAACCTTCGGTACATTCAAAAAAACCATCTGCGATACTCAGGTGGATCGGGTCTAAATCGATGCCCACAATGCGCTCAGGCCTCACCAGTTCACGTAGTTTACGTGCCACCGTGCCCGCGCCAAAGCCAAGCATCAGCACGCTCTCAATACTTCCTTTCGGCCGATACAGCGCCGGCAGCGCAATCAAATCCCAAATACAACCAGACAATGGCCGGTTCGGATTCCACTGCGAATGGTTCACGCCATTGCGATACAGACGCAGCGTCGCTCCCGCTGAGCGTACTTCATAATGATTCGATTCGATTGTTTGACTCCAGATGATGGCCATGTCTGCTTTCTGCCGATTGACAGTGAGACTTCAAGCCTTTCAAGCGTAATTCTTAACAATACGCCCTAAAAAGACCTACAGGTCTAATTGGTGCCAGAGGACTATTATAAGAATTCGCGCATCATTAATGTCTGCATACTTTCCTACATGTCATACTGATTTATGGGTATTTCGTATGACACGGTTCGAAGGGATGCGCTGAAGCAGTTTAGGGGGTTTTAGTGCATCCCCTTCGGCCACATTTTAGCTGACAATAGCACTACAATCAGTGATTCGTCGCACCGCAGTCTGAACCTCTGCCATAAGACTGCGATTAAAATCTAAAGTCAGCGCCACCGAAAGCGACGGTGTGGTCAGCGTGCACAGTCCAAAGGTAAACAGGCTCTGAAAGCAACTAGAGTTAATCGCGGCAAACAAATTGCTGAAATGAGTTTCTTCTACCTTTAAAAACTGAATGACTCGCTGCAGCTAGAATAACAGCCACAAATACAGCGCGTCGAATCAGCTGCCCGCCTGCATGCGCCGCACCATTTGATGCGCCTCTTCCGGCACCCAATGTTGCCAGTCGCTGCCGCCAGCCTCGATCAACTTCATTGCCTTGCGACTGGTCATCGCCAGCAATGCCGGGTCCCCCACTCCAATTGAGCGGATACGGCCATTTTGCAATAAGTGTTGGTAGAAAAACTGCCAATTCTCAGGTGCCTTAAAATTATCCACCGTTACCAACTCCAGACTCTTGGTATTGTGCCAAGGATACACAAAGAGTTGCACACGATTTTTAAACAATCGCCCGAAAGACTCTAAAATGCCACCTGCGAGGTTCTCCGACCATTTCTCTTTGAACAGCTCATTGAGCAACCCAATGCTCAAAATGATCGCAATCGGCTCGGCTGTATAGCGGCTCAAATAAGTCGCAATACGGTGAAACTCTGCACTGCGGGAAATCAGCACGGTTTTACCCAAGGCCTGCAGCGCATCGGCGCGATCAAGGAAATCACCGTGATCCACCGAACCATCGCGCAACAAATTATTCATACTGATCTCACAGACTTCGATCGCACGCTCTTGCTGTTCATCGGTCATCACATTTGAGAACACCGCCCGCGATTGACGAATCATATCCAAGTGCAACTTCAACACTGGCTTAAAGCTACCGCGTAGCAACAAGATCGGCCGTTTATAAAGTGCATCTGCAGCCTGCACCACTTCGCCGTCTTTGTTAAACATCGCAGCATCCGTCAGACCACTTTGCACCAACTGCAGCGCACAGAGACGATTATCCACGTAGCGAAACCCTTCTCCGCTAAAACGCAGCATATCCACTTCGACTCGACCAGCAACCAGACCATCCGCCAACGACTCGACGAAATTCTGTAAACTTTCCCGATAATAAAACGCCGCGTGGATTAAATTCACGCCGACTTTACCAAGCGCATCCATCTGATCCTGACTGGTCTCATCCAGCAGACGTAAATGCAGCACAATCTCGCAAGGTGGTGTATTCGGCTTCAACTGCAAGCGCACGCCCAACCAACCATGGCACTCTGCCGTATCCTTATAGCCCCTGGCACGAACGGTATTACAGAATGAGAAAAAAGTCGTGTCATCTCCACGCGATGGCCCTAACCGTTCCTCCAACAAGCCATACTCATATTCCAGCATGGCATGCAGGCGCGACTGAGACACGTAGCGCGAGGCCTTGCCATACAAGGCATCACTCATCTTCATATCGTAAGCTGAAATCGTTTTGGCCACTGTGCCCGCACTCGCGGAGACACGGAAGAACCAATTGGCGGTTTCCTGCCCGGCTCCGATTTCGGCAAAGACACCGTATTTGCTCGGATCAAGATTAAGGGCTAAGGCCTTTTCGAAGGTGCTTAGGATTTTACGTTCTACCATTTTTAAGAGAGTCTATCAATGCGATCAGGAAAAGCGAAGCCATTGCTATGCCACTAGCTTACAAGAAAAACCAGCTATTTCCAAATATTTGAACCGATCACCTAAACTGACTGCCATAGCACCCGGGCAGACTCATTTGCCAACGACTGCGCGACCATTTCGGTAAATGTCATATAGCGCACGCCTTGCTCAAATGTGGTCAGTTCGACTGGTGTGTGGGCGCGAATCGATTTCACGAAGTCCGCTTCGACCTGCCAACCGCGACTTTGCCCACGGGCAATTGTGATCTTTGTTTCCTGAGATGATCCCGCCTCACTAAAGAGCAGCTGCTTTTGAAACGCATCAAACCGTAACGCCCCCTTCGACCCGTTCAATCGAAACTCCATTCGTGGCTTGCCGGATTCGACCCCACTAAAATGATACACCAAGCGTGCACCGCTCTGCGCAAAGCGACCCAAAATACTTAAGCTATCAGGCACCTCAACCTTGACTACCTCGGTCATATCTGGATACGAGCGAGTTGCCTGAAATACGGCACCATCTGCAATCAACCACTCTGGCTCATCCTCGACCCAGCGCTGCACCGTCTCGTGCATAATGCCCATCGTCAGCACATTGTTACCGCTCAAGCTACGCTCCTGCCGCCACGTCATTGGCGCATCGGGCGAGGCCGCTTGCCCACCAGTGTGCACCACCCGAACTTCCAATAAGTCACCTAGTTTACCCGCAGTCACCATTGCACGAATCGTCGCATCGAAATCTAACGAAAAAGGCGCTGGCACAATCTGCGCTACCAAACCTGGTTGCGCTTGCGCGGCCGCATACATACGCCGCGCCTCCTCTAGGTTGGCAGCCATGCGCGCCTCACACAGCACATGCTTGCCACTTTCCAGCGCCGCAATCGTCAACTGCGCATGCATATTCGGCCAGGTGCCAATACAAATTGCATCCAACGACGGGTCCGCCACCACCTCCTGCCATGTCTCCACGGCACGCTGGATCCCATCTGCCTTCGCAACCTTCTCAGCCGACGCGCGGCTACGATTAGCCACCACCGAGAGTTCTACATTCTCTATTTTATGAAATCCAGGGATGTGCGTCTGCCGTGTATTTGCCCCCGCGCCAATAAATCCGATGCGTAATTTGCGATGCTCCATACTAGTCGTGACTGATTTAAATTAACTGAATTGCCCGAGATGCAAGGTCAACTGATGCTGCGTGCGTTTGGCAAATTCGGGATTGTGCGTCACCAGCACCAAACTCTTCGCTTCTTCACCAGCGAGTTCGAGCAAAAGATCCATGACCGCCACACCAGTCGCCTCATCGAGATTGCCCGTTGGTTCATCGGCCAGCACCAGCGGTGGATCATTGATTAACGCACGCGCCACCGCGACTCGCTGACGCTCCCCTCCCGAAAGTTTAGAAGAGCCATGCCGCAAGCGATGTCCCATTCCCACACGCTTCAACAGCGCCTCCGCACGATCAATCACAGTGCTATTAATACGCCCTGCGATGCGTGCGCCCAATAATACATTCTCCAGAGCATTTAGCTCTGGTGCTAAGTAATACGATTGAAACACAAAGCCGATATAATTGGTACGGCGTGCAGCTAACCACGACAACGAACGCCCCGACACTTGCTGCCCATTCCACAACAACTCGCCGACATCAGTGTTCTCCAAGCCTGAGAGCACATTCAACAAAGTGGACTTACCACTGCCCGATTCGCCGCGGATACTCACACTCTCACCGCGTCGCAGCTTGAAATTGACACCATTCAACACCGAGATCGCACCGTCCGGGCCTGGGAAAGACTTCCCCAACTGTTTTGCCTCAAGAATTATATCGTCTGAATTATTCACTTCGCAAGGCATCAGCAGGTTTCAATCGAGCGGCTCGCAACGCAGGCAACAAGCCGGCCAGCGTCGAGATAACAACCGCAAAGCATGTCACGACCACAAAGTCAGACATCAAATAATGTACCGGGATCTCATACACATCATACTGCCCGAGAAAGTTGACCTGCGAATTCGTCAGCCACGCGTACCCCGCAAGTATCGGGCTACGGTAGTGCAGGCAGATGACCGCCAAAGCGATGCCCACAGCAGTGCCAAGCGTGCCAATCACAAAGCCCTGAAAACAAAAACTATACGCCACCTGATGCGGACGTCCGCCCATGGCGACTAACAGGCCGATTTCGCGTGTTTTGCGTAGCACTGCCATCATCAACGCAATCGCAATTGAGAACGATGCCACCAAAATAATGAAGATGATGATAAACGAGATCACCCGCTTCTCTTGCTCGATCACAAATAGGAACTCTCGGTTCGAATCGATCCAGCTAATCGCCCGCAATCCAGGCCGCAGCACCCGTCCTTCCAGATCATTGGCAAACTGGTCCGCCTTTGCCCCCGGGCGCAACTTCAGCACTAAGCCGTGTACGCCATCTTCGAGACCATACAACTCCTGCATCACCCGCAGCGTCGAAATCATCGTATTACCATCCACCTGTGGCGAACCGGTGCGAAACAAACCGATCACGGTAAACTCTCTGGGTAATAACACTTCGTCCTGCTTCAAGCGTTCCAACATCAACGGCGTAAATACCTCAACCACCGATCCCGGTCCTGCCTTCAAGGTGCGCGCCAGCCCCTCACCGAGAAACACGCCATCATCATCAAACTCATCAAGATTACCGAACGTCAGAAACTTTTGCAGCGGAATCACTCCCAACTCCGCGATTGGATCAATGCCACGAATCATCGGAAATTGTGGACGGTTGCCATGCTGCAGCATCACCACACCTTCAGCAAACGGAGCGACCCCAATCACATACTCTTCGCTCAGCAGCAATTCGCTCTGCTCCTCCCAGTCGTAGATTACCTCATCGGAGCGAATGCGAATGTCCCCCTGCGTCTCCACCAGACGCGAGCGAATGCCCTCGCCGAAACCATTCATCACACTCTGCACGATCACCAATACGCAGACTCCAAGCATGACCCCCACGATCGACATCAGTGAGAAAAAAGAAAAGAAGCGCCCCGAAGGGAATAGCTGCTTCAAGGCGTGGTATATGTACCATGGCATAGCTACTTTGTCGCTGATCCAGCGCCGAAGGAAAAGCGTAAAAAACATCAATCTCACAAAAGCGCGGTTTCGAACCACCAAGCCTCGCACTCTTAAAGGCACCGGTTCAATTTCTAGTCGCCTATTTTAACCTTAAATAAAAGATCATTTTTACAAAAATAGACCTTTACACTGAACACACATGCGCGTTTAGTCCGCAACTTCTTCAAACGGCTAGCCGCACGAAGAGTAAGCGTTTTTCTGCTTCAAAACGTTTTATATACAATTTATTGCAGGGTGGAGCAGCCCGGTAGCTCGTCAGGCTCATAACCTGAAGGTCACAGGTTCAAATCCTGTCCCTGCACCCATTCTAAAAGGTCGATCCGCGAAGCGGGTCGGCCTTTTTAATGTCGGTGCATCAGGAGTTGAACCGCACAGGTTCTACCGAGGAGCAACGCGACGACACAGGAGGACGAAGGACGACCAAAAAATCCTGTCCCTGCACCCATTCTAAAAGGTCGATCCGCGAAGCGGGTCGGCTTTTTTAATGCTGGTGCAGCAGGAGTTGAACCGCACAGGTTCTACCGAGGAGCAACGCGACGACACAGGAGGACGAAGGACGACCAAACAATCCTGTCCCTGCACCCATTCTAAAAGGTCGATCCGCGAAGCGGGTCGGCTTTTTTAATGCTGGTGCAGCAGGAGTTGAACCGCACAGGTTCTACCGAGGAGCAACGCGACGACACAAGAGGACGGAGGTCTGCCGGAGATGGCGTAGCAATGCCTGTATCACGTCAGGCGACGGGCAAGTGTCGCGAATGATTAGGACACTTCTGATCCGTGTTATTCGCGGTCAAATCCTCATATTTGGTGAACGCACGCAAGGTCGTGATTGGAGCGCATCGCTCCGTGGTTGCCATACATCAGATTGGACCTGCTCTAACCATCGGTGGAAACGACGGAGCGTTGTTTTCTGGTGGTCATGTCGCCTGCGGCTCGGAACCCTCTACTCCCCTAAAACAGCATATCGTCCTCATCCGGATAGCGAATCTCTGTAAGACTGCCGTTGAATTTAGCTGCCAGGGCAGCGATCACTTGAGGACCGAGTCGTGCCGAGGCTTCCTCAGTGGTCATCAGCGGCTCACCTGAATCAATAATTTTGGGCGCTGTCTTTTCTGTGGAAAAACTCCCAGCCGCCTCTTGGGCCTGCAGATCTGCGGCGGCATCCATTGCTGCACGCTCAGGGTCCACTTCTGGCAGCTCCACATCGAGCAATGCATCGACCACACTATCCGGCGCTTCCAGCGCAGGTTTCGCGGGCGCTTCAACGACGAGTGTCGCTTCGACCTCAATCGCCTCAGGCGTTGACGGGACTAGGGCTTTTTTTTTTCGGGTAGCGTCGCCCCTGCGCCTGCCAATTGCTTGATCAAGCTGTCGATCGCACGCGAGCGGGACTCTTCGGCTGCTTTCAATAGCACCACCTCAAAATTTACTTTTTCCGACAATCCGCGTTGCACCGATGCTTCACCACGATTCAAGGCATCGAGCATACGCATAATCGACTCGGTCGTCAGTGCGACGCCGAGTTGATCGCTCGAACCACGGTTATGAATCGCATCTAACAACGCTTCACGAACATACACTTCGAGATCCTGCAAAATACGAAATAAGTCGCGCCCTTCTTCGGCATAGATATCGACCGCGGCAATGATCGCAGGATAATCAAGCGAACCGAGCGCTTTAGCGAGTTCGGCAATACGCTCGCCTGAAACCAAGCCATACACATCGAGCACGTCGCTATCGGCGATTTTACTGCCGCAGAATGAAATCATTTGATCGAGAATCGACTGCGCATCACGCATGCCGCCGTTGGCAAGACGGGCAATCGATGCAATGGCCTCAGCTTCAACCTCGATACCTTCAGCCTTTGAAATCTCGGTCAGCTTGTCAGCAATGACTTTGTCCGAAATTGGTCGAAATTCAAAACGCTGGCAGCGCGAAACGATGGTCGGCAAGACTTTATGCGCTTCGGTCGTCGCGAAGAAAAATTTAACGTGCGCAGGCGGCTCTTCGAGGGTCTTAAGCAGCGCATTAAACGCAGCAGTCGAGAGCATGTGTACTTCATCAATGATGTAGATTTTGTAGGTGCACTGCGTTGGCGCGTATTGACAGTCGTCGCGCAGTTCACGCACTTGATCGACGCTGTTGTTCGAAGCACCATCGATCTCGATCACATCCATGCAGGAACCACCCATGATGGCTTGGCTGATCTCGGATTCGTTGTCAGGTGTAGCACTCGGTCCGCCTTCAGCATTGAGCGCTTTAGCAAACAAGCGCGCGGTGCTGGTTTTACCCGTGCCGCGTGGCCCGACAAACAAATAGGCATGTGCAATACGCTTGGTATCAATCGCGTTACGTAAAGTGCGCACGATATGATCTTGCCCCACCAGTTCATCAAACTGTTTAGGGCGCCAGCGGCGTGCGATTACTTGGTAGCCTTTTTCCATCGAGGCATTAAAAAAAGCTCTGATTTGAGGAAAGTTGCAAGGGGCTTTTTCAAGAACTTCGCCCTTTTTGAAAATCAAGTAAAAAGAGCTGAAAAATAGCGACGAATTTAGCCCAATCCTGATGTCCGGACACAAAAGTGGCCAGGCACCCTACGGCACATGAGGATTAGGTGTTCGCTGCTTCCTTCCGGATCTGACGAGGTCAACCCGTCCAACATTGCATAGGACCCGGCCACCGATAAAAGACACCCACTCTCGCTCTTCGTTCAACACTAAAATGAACTATTTTCAGTCGATTGACAAAAAATTACGCACAGTGCCATTCCGTGTTCGACCTGCGCGACTGAATATTAGATCTTTTGGCACATGCAGCCAGCCGTCACCCAACAGCGAAAGCAATTTTTCCCGGTCAATGATCTCTTTAGGGAATACCTGCACACGTTCCACCGCAGCCTCGACTTGCCCGTCAGCTACGAAGATTTACTCAAATACGACGACTCCTTTCCTCTAATCAACAAGGAGGGCAACGACACCCTTTGGCAGACCTTGATCTATGAGCAGCAATTCGGCCGTGAGATCTACGACGGACTGAAGCGCATCTACGTCCAGCTCCGTTCGGGAGGCGACGAGTCGATTCTGAGCAATCTCTACATCGATCGCGTCGATTTTTGCACTTTTGGTAATACCAAACCGATGCGCGTGCGCATCGTGAATCAATACAACGACAATCACGACTACTTCTACGTCAAAAAAGCCGATGCTTCGCGTGTCTACGGGCTCGAACTCGAAGAGCTACTCTCGCCCAATCATATGAACTTCATCGTCGACGGTGACACCTTGATCGAGGAACACATTATCGGTGTGCCGGGCGACGACTTCATTCGCGACTATCTGCCACGATCCGACTTGCACGAAGTCCGCCTCGCCAAGGAGTTCATCAAATTCAATGAACGCTGCTTTGTGCGCCTGCTCGGCGACATGCGTGCCTATAACTATGTGGTGGAGGTGACACCTGACTTTGAGCAAAACCAGTACCGGGTGCGCGCGATCGACTTTGACCAACAAAGCTACGAAGGCCGCCGCAGCCTCTACTTACCGCAGTTTTTCAAAAACAACCTACCGGTAGTGAAGCTCTGCACCGACCTGATCAATCTAGAGACCAGTCAACAATATCAACGCGAAGAGCGCTCTTTAATGCGACGACGCCTCAAATTCGCGCTGCACCGTATGCAGCACTTGCGTCACTGCATGTGCGCCGATCAAATTTCCAGTATTGAAAAGACTTACCAGTTGCGCAAAGAACTGGCGCAAATGCACAACGACCATCGCTTCATGCTCTGCCATTCGATGGGCGAACTCACCTTCCTCAACATCACGCTCACACTCGGACTCGAAGGCGAAGCTGCCTACTTTCCCGAAGGCGCCGGCACATTCATCTAAGTCGAATCGGACAGAAATTTTCGGTTGCGCCTGAGCACGGAAGCCAGCCTACTAGCTGAGTTTTATCAACACACGTAAACATCAAATAATTATGTCAGAAAATCTCATCATCGAAACCACACAGGGCAGCATCGAGTTCAAGCTGTTCGACGATATCGCACCAAAAACTTGCGAAAACTTTCGCACTCACGCGAAAAACGGCTACTACAATGGCATCATTTTCCACCGTATTATCGAGGAGTTTATGATCCAAGGCGGCGACCCAACTGGCACTGGCCGTGGTGGCGAGTCGATCTGGGGTAAAAACTTTAAAGACGAGTGCGTCAGCTCTCACAGCTTTGACCGCCCGGGTCTGTTGGCGATGGCAAATGCGGGACCAGGCACCAACGGCAGCCAGTTCTTCATTACTACCGTCGCGACTCCTTGGCTCAACATGCGCCACACCATCTTCGGTGAAGTCGTCAACGGCATGGATGTCGTCGATGCGCTCGAAGGCGTGAAAAAAGGCGCTGGCGACAAACCAGTCGAAGATCAAAAGATCATCAGCATCAAAACGGCTGAATAAACAGGCACAGATTCTTGCCCTGCATGGGTTTACCGGATGTGGCGAGGACTTTGCGGAGTTCTCGCCACTTTGCGGTGCGGCCAACATTTGGACCTGCCCAAACCTGCCTGGCCATGGACCGGAACCGGCGCTTGATTGCAGCCCCAAGGTGACAGTTGATCTGGTGCAGACACATGCGGCTACGCTGCAAGCGCAGCGATCAAACGACGTAGCAGCGACACTCCTGTCGCTTGACCGAAAAAGCGACAAGAGTGTCGTTTCTACAACGCCCAAGATAGTGCTCGGCTATTCGATGGGCGCGCGTGCCGCCCTACTCCATGCCATCACGAATCCCACACACTGGGATGCCTTGATTTTAATCAGTGCCAACCCCGGCATCGAATCTGCAGCAGAACGCAGCGCCCGCGCCGCCAGCGATACTGGTTTAGCCCAGCGAATCATTCGCGATGGCGTGCCCGCTTTCCTTGAGTTTTGGCAACAAACGGCGATCATCCGCAGCCAGCAACACATACGCGCGGACTGGCGAGGGAGCATGCAGCAATATCGACTGCAACATACCGCCGCAGGACTCGCAGCGAGCGTCGAGCAATTTGGTCAAGCAGCCTGCCCCAACCTCTGGCCTCAGCTCAACAAACTGCAGTGCCCGATCCTATTGATCAGCGGCGAGCACGACTTAAAGTACTGCACAATTGCCGAGCGTATGCAGCGTGCACAACCACAAGCGCAGTGGATCAAAATACCAGATGCTGGCCACATGCCACACCTGGAAGCCCCCGAGGCAACGGCCACCGCGATCCGCCGCTTCGTCCAACAGCTCTAAACGCTGCTACTCGATATTTGGCAAGTGTGGATCTTTCTCGATACGGTCAGGGAATTGTTGAATCGCCCGACTTAACGATTGCGCCACACGCTCCTCCGAAAACTGGATCGCATCAAAAATATTCGGCAGCTCTGCACGCCAGAAAATTTCGTTAGTGGTCGAATCATATATTTCCACAGTGAGCGAGACACGAACCGCAGTTGAAGAATTGCCATCGTGACGCCGATGCATGGTCGAAGTCGGACCATCTACAGAGTCAAACAGGCCAGCGTAACTACTGATCTGCTTATGCCACTTTACCACGACATAAAAATCGCCATTCGATTCAACCGCCTCAAAACCACGCTTACCTAGCTCTTTTGTTAGCATCTGCTTGGACAAAGTCTTAAGCGCTGCCTCGTCAACATTTCTATAGGTCATGCCCGACACGACCGTCCGATCGTAACTAAACGAGTCGAGTGGTGAAAAATGAATCGATCGCACAAAGTCCCCCGGAGTGCGCGTTGGCTTCAACGTAGCGCAGCCAGTCAAAAACACGGCAGATAGCAGTACGATAACAAGTGAATTGAACGATTTCATAAGAACAATGTTAGTCAGAAGTTGGTAACTCGGAGGCCTTTTTCATGTGAACAGGGAAATTCTGAATCGCCAATCGCAAAGTCTGCGAAACGCGTGCATCAGACCATTGCATGGCATTAAATATGTAAGGCAATTCCGCGCGCCAAAATAAGGATTGATTGGCCGTATCATACAACTCAACAATTAAAGAAAAACGCACCGCTTCGGCAGCACTCAGGTTAATTTCCTTACGCCACTTCGATACAACATAAAATTTGGCCTCCTGCCCTGCTGAAGCATAGCCACGCTGACTAAGTTCCTGAGTTAGCACATTCTTCGACAATTCCTTCATCACCAATGCTTGCGAGCTCCTTCGATCGACCATGCCGGAAACCATCGAATGCTGATACCTAAAACTATCCAATGAGGACATGTCAGTTGGTTTAACAAACTCACCCAAAGGAGTAGTCGATTCAAAGGATGCACAGCCTGACAGCAAAGCGACAAAGAAGAGCGCAACCAAACAAGGTCTAAAATGAAGTCTCATAGGCATATTAAATCAGATTCCCGGCAAAATTCAAACCTTGTCCTGTATTCAGCAATATAATTATATACTTATATGCGTTTGACTCAACAAGAACGATATAGCCTGTCGGTGGTATCACTCATCCTAGTGCTAGCCTTGATCGGCTATATCATCTTTTAACTCAGCAGCGTATCGCTAAGTTTTTATTTGACCCGAGATTGCACAGCAAAGGCTCCGCGTGCAGCGCGGTGTGCTCGCGGGCGCGGTTTGGTACTGGCAGGCGACGCGAGACGTTCTTGGGCTAGCGCCGAAATGAATTCACCCCGCCGCTGTACTCTGTTCTAATTCTAGGTTGACAAGGCAGCAGCCATTCTTTTTTTCTGACGGCCTTCCTTAGGGGTGACCTGGTCTGGGTCTGAGATGTTTCCTTGCAACTGCACAGAAATGATCCCTTTGAACCTGATCCGGTTGACACCGGCGTAGGAAAAGGAAGGGAGCGTGCTTTATTGTACGATCCCACTTTTCGCCGCCAGAGGCCGGATCTCAAACAACACTGATTGAGATCCAAATGAAATACATACCAACAATACTCGCCATCGCTGCCAGCACGGCTGGCTTACATGCGCAATCCGCCACGGAGGCTCTTTCGAGCACCGAGCCAGAAGCCATCGCGCTTCCGAGCACTGTCGTCACCGGCACTCTATGGGAATCCGAACTCGAACGCACCACCGCCAGTGTGACTGTGATCGATCAGGCCCGCCTCGCGACCAATGGCACCCAGCACTTTGAGGACATCGTCAACGCGATCCCCAATCTCACATGGACCGGCGGCAGCTCTCGCCCACGCTACATACAAATCCGTGGTATTGGCGAAAACTCGCAATTCGAGGGCGAAACACCCGACTCTGCGGTACGCTTTTTAATCGACGACCTCGACCTCACAGGCCTGGGCACGGTCGGCAACTTATTTGACGTGCAACAAGTCGAAGTACTGCGCGGCCCACAAGCCGGCGCGTTCGGAGCCAACGCCGCAGGCGGCGTGATTCGCATCGTCACCAATGAGCCGACGCCGTACTGGACTGGCCAAGTCGAAGGCACTGTCGGTGAAGACAGCCTCGTCGCAGGGGGACTCGCCGTGGGTGGACCCATTATCGAGAATGATCCCGAAAAACTCACCTTCCGTCTCGCTCTGCATCAGCTCAACCAAGATGGCTTTCGCGACAACCAGTTCCTCGGCAAGGACGATACCAACGAGCGTGACGAGTTCACCTCCCGCTTTAAACTCCGCTGGTTGGCCAACGAAGATTGGCAGTGGGACGGCCAACTTTTCTACGCAGATGCCGACAACGGCTACGATGAGTTCTCCCTCGGCAATACTGGATTCGACACTTACTCTGATGAGCCTGGTCGAGACCAACAGAAAACTGTCGCCGGATCGATTCGTGGCACATGGCTAGGGCTGAACAACATCGAATTGGTAAGTATCACAAGCTACACCAACACCGACTCATTCTATAGCTTCGACGGCGATTTCAGTAATCCCACTGATTCGCTTTATACTTACACTGGGTTTCTCGATCTCGATCGTGAGCGCGACGTCTTCTCTCAAGAAATTCGCCTAAACTCAGTCGACCAGCAGGACGCTCTTGGCTGGATAGATCGTTGGACAGTTGGGTTCTACTACCATCAAATGGACGAATCTACCACCACCACTGGCTTCGGCACCTTCGACACTGAATACAACAGCAATACTTATAGTATTTTTGGACAAGCGACACATGAATTCAGCGAAAAAACACGCATCACTTTAGGTCTCCGCACTGAGTATTTCGATTTAGAAACGGAGAGATCCGTGCTTGCCGATGCAAACTACGACGACCTTCTCATCGGAGGAAAGATTACACTGGAACATGACCTAAACTCACAGCATTCGACTTTCGCCTCAGTTACGCGGGGCTACAAAGCAGGTGGTGCGAACATCTATCCATACATCGATCCAGCGCTTCCTACTACTTACAAGACAGAGCACCTATGGAACTATGAAATCGGCTTAAACTCTGAATGGTTGGATGGCTCAGTCACAACACAGATCACCGTATTCTACTTGGATCGTGACGACACTCAAGTCAGAGGTTCCTCCGGTTCGGGCATCTCATACTCATACTTTACGCTGAACGGTGATAGTGCTGCGCATTATGGAGCGGAAGCCGATTTAACCTGGTATATTAACAATAACTGGACTTTCAGCGCCAGTGCTGGGGTTCTTGAAACAGATCGTGAACGCTTCATTGTAGACAGTGCTCCAGCGCTTATGTTTAGAGCTGGCGAGGTGTCCAATGCACCAGCAGTCACCTATAACATCCGTGTTGATTATCAATCAGACACCGGCTTCTTTGCCAGTGCCGAAGTCGTCGGAAGCGACACATACTACGAATCAGACGGTTTCAACAGCGATCAAAAGCGTGATGCTTTCGCAGTTGTCAACAGCAGTGTCGGTTACCGTTATGAGAATTGGACACTCACTCTTTGGGCTAAAAATCTGTTCGATCAGAGCTACCAAAAACGCGTATTCAACTTTGACAACGGAAAAGGCGAAACACTCTACAAAGACCCAGCTGATCCACAGCAGTTCGGCATCACCGCTAACTACAACTGGTAATCCCCGTAGTTAACATTTTAATCAAGAGGAAGGTACCGCACGGGCCTTCCTCTTTTTT
>Ga0114998_10000223_pt1 | contig 39146 bp, 33 predicted proteins | sample ArcticOcean_MG_C_5_FD_87044 | JGI IMG/M metagenome (GOLD analysis project Ga0114998, IMG submission 87044) | Marine microbial communities from western Arctic Ocean - ArcticOcean_MG_CB4_138 | ecosystem: Environmental > Aquatic > Marine > Oceanic | place: Arctic Ocean: Canada Basin | collected... | reverse complement strand
TGTTTCAACAAAGCAGTATTCAATTTTCGATCCAACAGTTAAAGCTGTATTAGATGGTAAGGTCCATGGTGTTGTTGTCCAAGCAAGAAAATAAAATGGATAGAAAGTTTTTAATTCATCAGGCAACCCCTGATTTAAACATTTAAATTGAGCAATTACAGATGTATCACTTATATCTTTATATGCTCCGGGTTGATTTAACTCATGCGAGCTAAGACCAGTTCCAGCAGCTGGTGAATAAGGCTGAACAGTATACCCTTTATAAAGAAGTTTTTTATCAGAAATATTTTTAAGAAGCCACCAAACAGTCTCCATATATTTAGAGGTATAAGTAACGTATGGATTAGAAAGATCGATCCAATAACCCATTTCTTCTGTAAGAGACTCCCATTCAGCAGTATATTTCATGACTGCCTTTTTACAGGCAGCATTATATTCTGAAATACTAATTTTATTTCCTATATCATCTTTTGATATACCTAATTCTTTTTCAACACCTAACTCAACTGGAAGTCCGTGAGTATCCCAGCCAGCTTTTCTTTTTACATTATATCCTTTTAAAGTTTTATATCTACAGAAAGCATCTTTAATTGTTCTAGCCATTACATGATGTATTCCAGGCTTTCCATTAGCAGATGGAGGGCCTTCAAAAAAAATAAAATGGGGGCTATTCTCCTTGTTAAATGATTTAGAAAAAATATCATTTTTAGACCAAAAATCTTGGATCTCTGATGAAATTGATGTGAGTGAAAAGTTTTTAGATTCTCTAAATCCCATTATGCATTAATTAAAGGCGAAATTAATGATTTAGATCAAATAAAAGTTAATATGAAGGGTTATAATTTAAGATTTAGACCCAACTGAAAGGATCTTCCAGGTGCAGAAATTCCAGAAGCAAAAGTTCTATAGTGAGTGTCAAAAACATTAGTTAAACCTATTCTTAGAGTAACATTAGATGAAATATTTTTACTTCCATATATTGATAGATCAGACCATTTTGGAGTTCCAAGATAGCTTAACAGTCCTTCGCTATTAATTGTGAAAGGGGTTTCATCTAGTCCATCCTCTCCTCCAAAGCTATATTCGCCAGGACTCTTCGCTTCACTAAATTTATACACTGCTTTAATGTTAACGCCTCTTTTTGAATAGGAAAGCGCAATTGATCCAAATAAAGGAGATATAGAAGGAAGGGGGCCATAGGTTTCGTTATTGTCTCCCTCAGTATAAGTTATGCCATAATCAAACTTCAAATTATTATTAATTTGTGAGAAGCCGTCAATCGAGAAACCATGTATAAATCTATTTCCAAGATTTTTATTTGAAATGGTAGTAACTTCTTCTCCATTATATATTACTGTTGAAAGGTTGGGCGTGGTAATGTCAGAGAAAACAATATATTCATCTCTTCCAATATGTCTTGAGATAATAGTACTAAAACCTCTCAAGGAAATATAATTTCTATTATTAAGAGATCTAAAGTCAATACCTAAGTCTAAGTTATATGCATATTCTGGTTTTAAAAATGTGTTTGGAACCACTAACAAACCATTATTCTCTCTTATTTTTCCAATATCATCAATATTGGGATTTCTAAATCCACTAGATAAAACTGTATTTATTTGAACTCTTTTACTAGGTCTTAGTTTTATAGAAATAGTAGTAGTTAATGCTTCAGAGTTAAGGTTTACTTCAGATAATTGAGGATTTACAGAGATGATATCGTTCCAACTTGCTTTAAGTCCAGTAAATGTAAGTCTAGTACCAATGTTAAAAGTAAAAAACTGACTCATATTCCAAGACCAATTCACATAGGAAGCAAAACTTGTATATGAACTACCATCACTAGGGTATCTGGTAGGAATTGCAAATTTCTTACTAAGTCCAGTTATTTCATCTCCCTGTATTTCAATTATTTGATCATATGCCTTTGAATAATTATAATTATATGTTGACTCAACACCATAGGAGATAGAATGGTCATTATTAAAAGAAGTATCAAAATCACCATTTAGGCTAAATACCTTAAGATCTTCAATCTGATGTGACCTATTGAGAGCATTAAATTTTCTTTTAATTCTACTCTCATTTATTTTTTGAAACCCAAAAGTGATTACACCTTTTTTCATGAACTTTCTGTTAGGAAAAATTTTCAAACTAGGCGAAATTAAAAGTCTTTTTTGAGGGCCATAATACCACTCGCTAAATTTTAGAGAATTACCTTTTGTAATACTCAATTGATCAAATCTATCAATATCACTTGACTCAGAAAATTGAATATTTATATTTAGTAGGTTAGTATCGCCAAGTTTTATTAAAAATTTTTGAAATAAATCTACTTGGCTATACCCAGTATTTTTTTGAACGTTTTCATTTGAATTAGTTGATGGTTGAGAGTAATAGGAGTATCTAGAGTTTTCCGAATATAAAGGAGTTAGCCCCCAATCGTTAAACCCATGATCTCTGTTTTCACCCATTTTTATATCTCCAAATTTAGAAATAGATAGAGATGTAATGCTTCCCCAATTTTCACTACTGTAATTGGTTATAAAATTATTTGAAAGTCCCTGATTTGCAGAAGTGTAGTTAGAAGTAAAGCTAGATTTGATTTTTTCAGAACCTTTAAGTATTGGGCTTTTAGTGTAGTAATGAATAACACCTCCTAATGCATCAGAACCATATCCAACAGAGGAGGATCCAAAAATCACCTCAGCTCTTTCAATATTATTTGGATCAATTGTAATAGAATTTTGCAGATGCCCAGAGCGGTATATAGCATTATTCATTCTAACCCCATCGACAACAATTAAAACCCTGTTAGCTTCAAATCCTCTTATAATTGGACTCCCACCACCACCTTGACTTTTTTGAACTCTTACTCCAGGACTTAATTCAAGCAACTCTGCTCCGGACGCTGGAGAGGACAAAAACAAGTCTTCAGATTTAATCACGGACACTTTTTCAGCAATTTGATTCACATTAGATTCAGATCTAGCGACTGATAAGATAATTTCTTCAAGATTTTGAATTTCTGATTGAAGATAAATTGTTGCTCCATTTAAAACCTCAATCTTTAATATTTCTAGAGTTGAATAACCGAGTAACTGAAAAAAAATATTTTCGTCTGATGAAAATAAACTTAAATCTACAACACCATCAAGATCTGTTATTATTGATTGAGATTTATTCTCATTAAAAATAACAACATCTGGAAGGTTTTCATTTGTATTTTCATCCTTCACAGTAATTTGTTGACCAAAAGAAAGGGTTGAGAAAAAAAACAATGGAATAATCAGCCTGTTCAACAAGAATAATTTATTTAAAGATTTCTGCAAATACATTTGTTGATTTAGGTGTTTTGAACATTTGTAAATGTAGAGAATAATAGTCAATTATATAATTAAGAATTTGAGTTCTAGATTGATTTTTTGTGTTCATAGAATTTAAATCTTCAAATTCCGTACCTAAAAACTCTTTGAATAGGGTTAAATCGTTACCGCTAATATTAGTGCCCATGCTTTGTGTTGCGGAAGTTGATCCTGATTCAAGATTAAAAAAAGAATCATTTTCATTATTTATATTAGGGTAAAACCCAATAAATCTTGAAAGCTCAATTAGAAATTTAATATGAAAATTATTACAGCTCTTTACTTGATCATACCAAGAAAGAGTATTTAATAAAAAATTAAATAAATCTTTATTTACAAGAGTTTCTTCATTAAAAATGCTATTTAACATTTCAGATAAAAAAATAATTACAGAACTTTTTTGAATATCAAGATGAAGACTGTTATAAAGTTTTTCAGTTTTTACTTCTTTAATGAAGCCTAAATTTTTCCCTTCTGTGTATGAATAATTTAAGTTAATTATATTAAGAGGAAAAAAATGAGCTTTGCTAAATTTAGACTTCTTAGAACCATAAACACCCTTAACTATAAAAGTTTTATAACCAATATCTTCAAGATAGCATGAGACTATTAAACTGGTTTCACCATTTTTTATAGATCTAATTACAAAAGCTCTTGAGTTTGGCATTTAATTAAACTACTCCTTGAGCTAACATTGCATCAGCCACCTTTACAAAGCCCGCAATATTTGCTCCTTTTACATAGTTCACCTGACCCTTAGTTGATCCGTATTTAATACATGAAGTATGTATGTCTGACATGATTTCTTTTAACTTTCCATCGACAACTTCACGACTCCAATTATATTTTAAAGAATTTTGAGCCATTTCTAGTCCAGAAACAGCAACACCCCCAGCATTTGAAGCTTTTCCAGGTGCATACAAGATTTTGTTTTCAATAAATAGATTAATCGCATCAGTTGTGCAGGGCATATTAGCTCCTTCTCCAATAGTTTTACATCCATTTTTTATTAGTGTCTTTGCATCATTGACATCTAATTCATTCTGTGTTGCACACGGAATAGCTATGTCACATTTTATAGCCCATGGATCATTATTTGCATGAAATTCAGCTTTGGAATACTTGTCTATGTAAGCTGATATTCTACCTCTTTTTATGTTTTTTAGTTCCATTATGTATTGTAGCTTTTCTTCATCAATTCCATCCTTATCATAAATGAAGCCAGATGAATCAGAAAGCGTTAATACTTTAGCCCCCATATCTATACATTTTTCTGTTGCATACTGGGCAACATTCCCAGACCCAGATATAACAACTGATTTCCCCTTCAGCCCTTGGCTTAAATTCTTTAACATTTCGTCAATAAAATACACTACACCATACCCTGTAGCCTCTGGTCTAATAAGTGATCCACCCCATGAGACTCCTTTACCAGTCAATACTCCTGAAAATTCATTTTTTAATCTTTTGTATTGACCAAACATGTAGCCAATTTCTCTTCCTCCAACACCTATATCTCCTGCGGGAATATCTTTATTAGGACCAATATGTCTAAATAATTCTGTCATAAAGCTTTGGCAGAACCGCATAACTTCTGTATCAGATTTGCCTTTTGGGTCAAAATCAGATCCACCTTTTCCACCACCCATTGGAAGGGTAGTTAGAGCATTTTTAAAAACCTGTTCAAAGGCTAAAAATTTTAATATGCTCAAATTAACAGAAGGGTGAAACCTTAGACCTCCTTTGTATGGGCCAATTGCAGAATTCATCTCAATTCTATAACCCCTATTAACTTGGATTTCCTCATTATCATCAATCCATGCCACCCTAAAAGAAATCACTCTTTCAGGTTCAACCATTCTTAATAAAATATTTTGGCCGTAGTATATGTCTTTTGATACAATATATGGAATAACAGTCTCAGCAACCTCAGTAACTGCCTGTATAAATTCAGGCTCATTTTGGTTTTTTTGATTTACTTCTGATAAAAATTGTTTAATAATTTTTTCCATTTCAATCACTTGTGTTTAACAAAGGTAGTACAAAAAAAGAAAGACCTCCAAAAATTAGAGTTATAATCGCCTGACAGGACCAAGCTAGCCAACCATAAGTCAAACCAATTTCAGTATTTATTCCAAAATTTAATAAAAATAAAGAAATAGCTAGCGGATACACTCCTAGTCCATGATTAGAAAGAGAAATACTAAAAACTCCAACAACAAATGCTGGAAAAATTAAATTATTATTTATTATCTCTAATTCAGAAACTGAAAACTTAATAACGAAGAAAGCTAAAATATAACATATCCAGATAAGTGAGGAAAACAATAAAAATGGGAGTAATTTTTTTTTAAGATTAGTTAATGATAAAAACCCCTCAACAATTCCTTTGAAAAATATTTTTATTTTTTCAATTCTTGAAATAGTAAAAATTATTACACAAAACATCAAGATAGACACGATTAATATAGCACCTATATTTTGATCTATATTATACAAGAAGTTATCATCAAAAAATGATTCTAGAATAACCTCATACTGAAGTAGCCAAACTAGTGTAAGTATAAATAAAGATATAGTTATATCAACAATTCTTTCTGCTGCTATTGTACCAAAAGTTTTTCCAATTGGTATTTTATTGTATTCACTTAATATAGAAGCCCTAACGACTTCACCTGATCTAGGAATAGCCATATTGGATGTGTAACACATAAACACACTTGCAACACTTACTATGGTGTTTGACTCATAGCCAATGGCTTTTGATAAAAATTGCCATCTAAGCCCTCTTATTATATCTGCGCAAGCACCTAGAGTCATTGCAGCAAAGACATACTCAATTTTTGCTGATTTAATATAATTCCAGATTAAAGTCCTTTCGTTTTCCGTTGTAACCCTGAAGGTTAGATATATAAAAAATATACCTAGTAGAATTGGAATTAGTATTCTTAGTTTTTTCTTCAATTTTTAAAAGCTAATATTATCAATTAATCTAACGTCTCCAACTTTACAAGCTATGAAAGCTCTGGTTTCTTTAGTATCTAAAAACTGTGAGAGGTTTATTATTTCAAAATATTCTAAATCAATATCATCAATTGAATCTACATGACCGATAATCATTTTTTTAATTTGCCCATAATTAGAACCTTTATTCATTTCTTTAGCCTTTAAAAGAAGTTTAATTATTTCACCCGCACTTTCTCTTTCTTTTTTGCTTAGAAGTTTGTTTCTTGAGCTCATAGCTAATCCATCTTCCTCTCTAATGGTTTTACAACCAACAACACTTAAGTCTAGGTTAAGTTTCTCCACTAGTGATTTTATTAAGATTAATTGTTGAAAATCTTTTTCTCCAAAATATGCATTATTTGGAGTAAATATTTTAAAAAGTTTTTCAACCACAGTTGCCACTCCATCAAAATGATCTGGTCTGTATTTTCCTTCCATAATATTCATAAAATCTCCAAAATTATACTTTTTTGATTTTTCATGTTCATTATATAAGTCACTATCATTTGGGGTATAAACCAAAATATTATTAATGCCGTTGAGTTTTTTCAAGTCATTGTCAATATTTCTAGGATATTTTTTTAAATCGTCTTTATCATCAAACTGGGTAGGGTTGACGTATATGGAAACGACAACCTCTTTGTTTTCTCTAACGGCTCGTTGAATAAGTGATAAATGCCCCTCATGAATGGATCCCATTGTTGGAACCAGCCCAATAGATTGGTTCTTACCTAGGGATTTTAAAAGTTCTTTATGGGAAGAGTAAACTCTCAATTCTGAGAAATTAATAATCTTAAAGATAATGTTTTTATATTCTTACTCATAATTTTCGTAATTTTGCACACTAAGCCAATACCAAGATTTTGAAATTATTGAAAGACAAAAAAATATTAGTCATTTCATCGGAGGTAGTTCCTTATCTTCCTCAAACTGAAAAGGCAGTAAATTCATTCTCAGTATCAAAAAAAATCAATAGCAATGGTGGTATGACTAGAATTTTTATGCCAAAATATGGCATGATAAATGAAAGGAGACATCAATTGCATGAAGTTATTAGGCTTTCTGGTATGAATATGATTATTAATGATCTATACATGCCTTTAATAATTAAGGTTGCGTCTATACCAAAAGAAAGGATGCAGGTTTATTTTATTGACAATGAAGACTATTTTAAAAGGAAGGAATTGCTTCTTGATAAAAATGAAAAGCTTTTAAAAGATAATGATGAAAGAATGATTTTCTTTACAAAAGGCGTGATAGAAACAGTTAAAAAACTTAATTGGACACCAGATATAATTCATCTTCATGGTTGGTTTGCTTCGTTATTCCCACTATATTTAAGAAAGCTTCACTCGGATGACCCCGTGTTTGATAATAGTAAAATAGTTTCCTCACTGTATTCAAAATCTTTTGATGGTTGTTTATCAAAAGAAATTACTGAAAAAATTGAATTTGATGGAGTTGAAGGGGATCTAGACTTAATATCTGAGCCTAACTTTGAATCTCTAACTGATTTAATGATAAAGTTTTCAGATTCAGTAATTCTTTCTTCAGATAATATAGATGGATCAACAACTAGTTCAATAAAGAAACACTCTAAAGATTTTCTTGAATTTAATGACTCTTCAGATGATGAAAAATTAATGGAATTTCTATTAAAAAATATTGAATAAATGTATAGTAAGAAATTAACAGCAGTTCTTTTAATTATTCTATCTACATCTCTTATTACATCTTGTAACAAAGACTATTATTCAGTGGGAATTGAAATATTAGATCAACAATTCCAAGATTTAAAATCTGAAACCTTTCCAATTTTCTCTTATCAAGAATCCTTAGATAAGGTCCAGACTAATAATCTATCTAATGTGCATCTTGGTGTTTTTAATGATAATATTTTTGGTCAAACAAAGTCTAGCTTTATATCCCAGCTGGATGTTTTTTCACTTCAAAATTTTGGTGATTTTAGCCAGAGTGAAGAAACTGAGGGAAGCCTTACAGATATAAGAGTGATTAATGAACAAGAGGAATTAACAGCAGTTTATCTTGACCTTCCGTTTTTTAATAACGTTAATGATTCAGACAATGATGGTGTTATTGATGTTTATGATGCTGATCCTGCCGATCCTTTTAGTGATTCGGATAATGATGGGCTATCTGATATTATAGAGTTTCAAGCAGGAACAAATCCTTTGAGCAGTGATTCGGATAATGATGGCATTTTAGATCCTACTGATACTGATAGTGGAACTTATAATGTTGAAAGTCAAGTTTATGAAATAGATTCAGTTTTTGGGAACAGAAATGCAGAGTTTGACCTTAAAGTATATGAGTTAACTTATTACTTAAGTTCATTAGATCCAGCTAATAACTTTGAGTCATTAAAGGAATATTTTTCTGATGATGACTTCTATAAAAGAGGAAACTATGGAAAAATATTACACGATGAGAGGGTAAGCTTAAATTTTGATGAAGTCCCAATTTTGTTTACAGAGGATGATCCTACCACAGATCCTGATGAATTAAGTCAGGTGAATTATTTTGAAACTCCACGTATTAGAATCCCTTTAGACACAGATTTTTTCCAGCGCTATATTGTTAATATGGAGGGGTCAGACCAATTAGTTAATCAGGCTAATTTTAATAATTACTTTAAAGGTCTTATTGTGAGGGCTGAAAATTTCTCTGATGATTTATACATGATGCTTGATATTTTTAATGCTAGGGTTGTGTTGGACTACAACTATAATTATTATAATACCAATGGAACGGATGATGTTTTAGATGATATAATTGAAAAAAAGAACAAGTCTAATATAATCCCTTTGGGAGGAGTTACTATTAATCTTTATGATCATGCAAATTATGATCAAAAGATATTGGCTGAAGTTAATTCTTCAAGCGAAAACATCCCCTCTGAAAAAATATATCTTAATGGATCAAAGTTCATTTCAAAACTAAAACTATTCTCTAATGATAACTCTATATCTTCTGAATTAAACTCTTTCAAGTCGAAAGATGTTCTAATAAACGAGGCTAGTCTTATATTGTATATAGATGAAGATATTCGTCCTTCAAGCTATAAGTTTTTACCAGAACGACTTTATATTTATTCTTATGATAATGGCGAGCCAATTGAGGACTATTTAAAAGATTTCTCAATAGATTTTTCTCCTACTGCTGTAAACTCCGACAAGTTCCGTTTTGGAGGACTACTTCAATATGATTCCACTAACACGCCTACGAGTTATAAATTCAATATTACTAATCATGTATCTAACATAGTTAGGTATGATTCATTAAATATAGATCTTGGTCTAACAACGTCCTCAAATATTGATGACCTGACGATGAGAAATGGCTATTTACCGAACATGAAAAGAATAGCTCTGCCAAGTTCTTCAATATCCTTGCCGTTCCCGGTATCATTATTTGGATCAAACCCTGATCAGTCAAATCTTTCAAAAAGAATTAAACTAGAGGTTCTATACACTGAGTATTAGAATATCTTATAATAATTATTAATTAATAGATTTGTCTTATAATAAGTGAATTTTTTATAAGAAATTAAATACTTATTCTAAGTTTAAAATCTTTAGTATAAGATAAACTTATTAGTTAGATTTAAATATAAGATTTGTTTATTTTCTATCTTTAAGCTTCTGAATTAATTCAGGAATTACCTCAAATGCATCTCCCACAACCCCATAGTCAGCAGCCTTAAAAAATGGTGCTTCGGGATCATTATTAATAACAACTTTAATTTTTGAGGAATTTATTCCAGCTAGATGTTGAATTGCGCCAGAAATACCGATTGCAATATATAGATTAGAAGAAACTGGTTTACCAGTTTGCCCAACATGTTCGCTATGAGGTCTCCATCCCATATCTGATACTGGTTTTGAACAAGCAGTTGCAGCACCCAGTGTATCAGCTAATGTTTCAATCATTTCCCAGTTTTCAGGACCCTTAAGACCTCTACCAGCAGAAACTACAATATCAGCATCAGCAATGGTTATGCTCCCTGTTTCTTTAACTATATCTATAATTTTTTGATTTGAATCAACTTTTTCTACATTAAAGCTTTCAACTGTAGAATCATTAAAGTTTTCAATCATTCCAAATGAGTTAGAAGAAACGCTTATAATTCTAATTCCATCAATCATTTCAGTTGAAGAGAAGGCTTTATTGGTAAAACATGTTCTTTTTACAACAAAAGGAGATATACTTTCAGGTATTCCCACAACATTAGAAACATATGAGGAATCAGTAATTCCAGATAAATGAGCTCCTAAAAATTTTGAATCAGCAGATGAAGATAATATAACAACTGAAGAATTTTCAGACTTTATTACCTCTGCTAGTGCATGTGAATACTTTTTTGACGAAAATTTTTCAAAATCAGGATTATCAATTGTTATAATTTTATCTGCTCCATATTTTTTTAAACTATCTGTATCAGAACAATTGAAAACTAACCCTGATACTTTAACACCCATTTTATCTGCTAATGCTTTTCCATATGAAAGAGCTTCATAGGCTGTTTTTTTGAATTTATTTTCTTCTGATTCTATATATACTAGTACTGCCATATTAAATTACTTTTGCTTCGTTTTCTAAAAGATCTATTAATTTATCTAATTCATCAGGCTTAACAAGTTTTACTTCACTTTTTACTTCAGGTTTGTGAAACTTTTTATCACTTGTTTTGGCGCTAAAATTTTTAGCTTCAATTACTTCAAGAGGTTTTTGCCTAGCCATCATTATACCTCGCATATTAGGAATAATTAAATCACTCTCTTCAACTAATCCTTTTTGAGACCCAATTACTAAAGGAATTTCACATTCACTTATCTCTGTGCCTCCTGAAATTTCCCTTGCGCAAGTTGCTTTTGCATCTTTTATATCAAGACTTACACAATTAGTAACAAAGTTATAGTCTAAAAAACCAGCTAAAAGCCCAGGTACTAATCCACCATTGTAGTCAATGGATTCCCTACCACATATAATTAAATCATAGTTTATGGATTGACAATGAGATTCAATTTCTTTAGCAACTGAATATGCGTCATTAGCATCACAATCAATTCTAACTGCCTTATCGGCACCAATAGCAAGACACTTCCTTAAAATGGTTTCTGCAGATTGATCTCCAACTGTAAGAACGGTTACATTCGCAGCGTTAGATTCTTTCATCCAAACAGCTTTTGTTAGACCAAATTCATCATTTGGGTTAATAATATATTGAACACCATTTGAATCGAACTTTGAATCATTTTCTATAAAATTGATCTTTGATGTAGTATCGGGGACATTACTTATGCAAACTAAAATATTCATATAATTTAATATTTAAGATAATTTCTAAGACCTTCAGTAAACTCACCATCAGAAATTTTATCGAGTTTTATAATACCGTCATTATTATTTATGTTAGAAGTAACCCTTCTTTTGTGTAAGTTTTCGTAGACATCAATACTTATTTTTTTTCTTTTGTTTAGACTATCATAAAGTTTGATAGATTTAATTTTTTCAATCCAATTTTTCTGAACAGTTCCTTCAAATATTTTAGCTTTTGAGCCACTACCATAACTAATAAAACCAATTTTTTTATCTTCAAAATGCTTATCATTTTCAACAGCATCAACAAGTGAGCTAATTAGTGCCATGAAAATAGATGCTGTATACATATTACCAATTTCTGAAGAAGCCTTTTCACCTGGAGCTATTTTATCTTCAATAAATTTCATGTAAAGATTAGATTTAGAGACTTTTTTCATCCAATCCTTATCTTGATTAGATTCAGGTTTGCCACTCTCAGAATAAATTTCTTCAGCCCTACCATTTTCTGACATCCAGTCAAGCCATTTGTTTATTATCATTCTTCTACCATGAAATGCGTAAGGAAGATGAAAAATTATATTTTCCCATTCATTTAATACATCTCTTTGATTTTGTTCATTAAAATTTTCAAGAGCCTCATACACTCTCTCTTTATAGCTTTCATTAGAGAGTTGACCTTCAAATATTGGCTCTTCTTTGTAAACCTCTATAAGATCATTTGAATCCGACCAAAACTTTGAGTCAGCACCTTCTAAAATAGTTTCAGCTTCACTTGAAGATATCTCTTGTTTTAAAAGTTTAGCAGCTTCAATTAGAATATTAGATTTTTTAAATAGTCTACGTGGTTTAAAAAAGTCACCAATACCTTTAGTGGATACTCCCCAGGAACCGTTGAAAGATATAATTGATGGGTCGTCACATATCAACATTGAGACTGATCCAGCACCTTGTGTATATTCTCCAGTAGAGTTTAATTCGTATTTTGCTATATCTGATGCAATTACAATAGCTTTCCTGTTTTCACCATTTCTAACCCAGTCACAGCAGTTTTGCAGAGCATCAACAGCCCCTGCACATGCAAAAGTGAGATCAACAATATCACAATTCTTAAAACACCTCTCTCCATACTGTTTAGCAAATACTTTTTCAAGAATCTCAACTACATATGATGATGTAGGTTTAGATGCATCCACTCCACTTTCTGTTCCCAAATAAACTCTACCAACTTCAGTTGGATTAATATTGTTTTCTTTTATTAAACGGAACAGAGAATTGGCTGCTATCGAAGCAGAGTCTTCGTCATAATCAGGAGTAGCCATTTTTTTTAAACCTAATCCATTAATAAGTTTTTTGGGAGGAATATCTCTTTTAGAAGCCAGCTCTTCAATATCTACATATAGAGAAGGGACATAATACGCTATGGAATCAATACCTACTTTTTTCATTATAATAGCCAAAAATCAAATATAGTTACATAAAAGTTTATGCAAAAAAAAAGAGCAACGAAAGTTGCTCTTTTTATGATATAATTGTGATTAATTAGAAGTTATAAGTTATTTTTCCTAGGACTCTTCTTCTAATTGTCGGTAGGTTTGGATAGGTTTTGTATCCCTTATCTGTAAGGTTAGTAGCAGATATGTCAAATCTTAACCCAGGATTAAACCTGTAACCTATGCTCATATCAATTAAGTTTTTAGTTTCTACCATACCATTCCAGAATCCTTGAACTGATCTAAACTTATCATCATGTTGGAATGAAAGTGATAAGTTAATACCCGTTAGAGGAGTATAGTCCATACCCATTCTATATTTCCACTTTGGAACATTTAAATATGAAGTATTAAGTAGATCATCATCATTGTCTTCTCCTGGAATCCACTCATTTTGACTTAACCATGAAGCATTTGCCCAAAGTCTTAAATCAGAGTTAGCAAAGTAATCCATGCTAACATCTCCACCAAAGTGAGACCTTTTAGCATCTCCATTTGTAATGTATCCCGTTGTAATGTGAGTAATTCCATCTCCTTGAGGAACTCTATCAGACTCAACAGCACCAATAGCACCAAATAATGGACCTAATTGACCAACAAATCCAGCACCACCTGCTTGAAATGCACCGTTAATTCCACCTAAAATTGGACCAGCTTGTGCAGCCAATGCACCTGGAAGAGCAGCAGCAACTGCTGCGGATACTGGAGCTATAGCTGGTGAACCAGGGAAAAGTGCCCCAACTGGTGCTCCAGTAGCCCATATAAATTCTGGAATTCCATTTGCTGTATATCCTGCTTGCACGGCAGCAGTTACACCAGCAGTTACAGCTGGAGTTAAAGCAGCATTCACATATCCAGCAGCATCAGCAGCAACAGCTGCTCCTAAATCTCCTGGAATATTAGAACCAACTAAAGCATATACATCACCAAGTGCATTAAAGTTTGTAAAACCAGTGTTAACATAAGAATATACATCAGCACTAATTTTTAACTTTTTACCAATAACACTACTAAATCCTAATTCAAAGTTTTCAACAGAACTAAATCTTCCAGTTCTTGAATTTCTATTACCAGTAGTAGTTGAAGGATCAAAAGGATCATAAGCACTTAGAATCCCTGATCCACCTTGTGGTCCAGCATAATTAGCAAAAAATGGTGTTAATAATGGTTGAAGCGCAGGAACTGCAGCATATAAACCCGAAAGAGAGGCACCAGCAACAGCACCATAAGGAATTAATAATGGATATCCACCACCTGCAGCAGAAACTGGAAGGTCAAGAGGAACACCTGATAAATCAATTACTTGACTTGATGGATCAGCAAAACGCTGTGGAGTACTTTGCCCACTTAACCATGAATCTAAAATTCCAGGTGCTTGAATAGCTACAGGGAAGTCAATATACATTTGAAGCGCACTAGGTCCAGATAAAGCTTTGTTATATGAAAGTCTCCAAGTCGTTTTCTCAGAAGGCTTATATACAAGAGCTGCTCTAGGAGCAAATTCTCCTGCGCTAATAAAACTAGCTTGATCATATCTACCAGCAACTACAAGGTCTACTTTTTCAGACATTGTTAAAGTTCCTTGTCCATAGAAACCATGAGTTATATAATCATCAGTATCTTCATTTCTACCCCATAATGTATATTCAGAGTCAGAATCAGTATTTCTATAATCATATCCTACTGTCCATTCTGCATCAAACAACCATGGCATATCAAAGTTATACTGAAGCTGTGCTTCCATAGTTGTTCTTTTAGCAACCTGACGGAAACCTGAACCATATAGGAAGGTAGGATTATCATCTCCACCACCATCATTATGATCTATAAATGCTTGAGCATACCAATTACCCATTGTTGCTTGAACTTGTCCCCAATAAGTATTTCCATCAGCATATCCAATACCTAAATCTTGAAAGAATAAACCACTACCATTAGTCATACCAGCACTAACTTGATAGTTAGTATCATCGCTTGGTCTCCATTCTAGAGTTGTATCAAAAGCTACGTTGCTATATTGGTCAAATATTAGATTACCATCATTATAATCCTTACCTCCTTCTGTAAAGTCATAAATAACACGACCACCTTGAGAAAGAACAGGATCAACATATTTGTTTGTAATAACAGGCTGTCTAATTACTCCGTTCATTGGAATACCTGCATCAGCTAATTCTGATTCATCATCATAAACGAAATCATCACCAGAATTAAGTCTAGCGTTAATTTTCCATCCAAAAGTCTTACTGTCATTTGCTCTGGCAATTCTAAATTCAGAACCAAAAGAATTTAGATCTCCACCCCACATTGAAACAGCATTACCAGTATAATCAATAGGACTTTTTGATCTAAAGTGAACTACACCAGATGTTACACCTGGGCCATATAATACACCCGCAGCACCTCTAACTATCTCAACAGATGCTAAATCTAAGTTAGAAAGACCTTGTTGGAAACTAAAGAAAGTTCCTGCAGCTGGAGTTATTAAACCTCTGTTGTCCTTCATGATATAAGTAGAAGTACCAAAAGTTCCTGAACCAGCTCTCATTTCAATGTTCATAGAGTTCGCAGTTTGTTGTTGAATTTGTACACCAGGTACAGATACAAGTATTCTTGATGGTTCAGCTACTTGAGCTGAATTTTCAATTTGCCTAGTAGAGATTACACTAACTGAAGCCGGAGCATCAGTAACTTTTTGTGCAGATCTTGATGCAGAAATAATAACCTCTTCAAGGTTTTGTCCTGCGCTAAGCATTACATTTATATTTTGACTTGCAGATGTCACGTCAACTCTTTCTGCACTATATCCCATATAGCTAATAATAAGAGTTAAAGGAGTATCTCGACTTGTATTAATGACAAAGTTTCCATCGAAATCTGTAACAGTTCCAATGTTTGTGCCATCAATGATAACATTTACCCCAGGAATTGCTTCCATACTACCAGAGTCCATTACTGAACCAGATATTTGAGTTTGAGAATAAACACTACCAAATAGAATTACAGCCATAAAGGCTAAATAATACTTGTTTAAAATATTTTTCATATTAATTAGGTTTTGTTACGTCAAAGATAATTCTTTTCTATAACTAGTTTATAAAATTTAATACAAGTATGGCGGGAAGGCCAGTAAAAAAGGCTTAAGACCCATGATACTTGATCTGATTTGAATTCAAGTTAATATAATTTTTTCCACCCACCAAATGTGAGTGATATCCTTTACTGAGAATGGAATTAGTCTTATGAATATGAATCAAATCTTTGGGATTGATTTGATGATGATTCAAAGATTAATTTTTCATTTGATTCGTGCCATTTAAGGTAACTTCCAGAGTAAAGATCTTCAACAGCTCCTCTTTTAAGTTTTTGAGTTGGTCCAATAACCCCATTTTCCTGAGTCCACTCGTCTTTTACAACTATCAATGTTGATATTCTTTTGTAGTTAACAAGCCCGTTATTAACAGTATCAAGTGTTTCAGTTAACATTTTTGACAGAGCATCTTTTGATGCTTTCTTACCGATTTCAGATAACTGAATTAGACAAAGTGGCTGAGCAATTCCAAGACCAACAACACAAACCTCCTCTATTTCATTAATATTAACAAAATATTGTTCCAAAGTAAGTGGCTCAATGTACTCTCCTTTTGAAGTTTTAAAACTATCAGCTACTCTTCCAGTTATATGTAAATATCCATCATCATCGAGGAATCCTTTATCCCCTGTGTGAAGCCAACCACCTCTTAATGTCTGATTTGATAATTCTTCATTTTTATAATAACCAACCATTACAAATGGTCCTCGCATAAGTATTTCTCCTGTTTCCTCTTCGATCTTAAGTTCAACTCCTTTTTGAGGTTTTCCAACAGTATTTAACTTCCCAAAATCTTTTCCATCAACAGAGCTACATATTGCACAGTTCTCAGTCATTCCATATCCATTAGTTATATAGACACCAATCTTTCTAAACCATTCAATTAATTCCACAGGCATTGGAGCTGAACCAGATACAGTAACTCTAGATTTACTAAACCCAAGTCCTTTCTTTAAAAGTTTTTTTAGTAACCCTGATAATAATGGAATTTTAAGTAATGTGTCTAATGTTTTTTGAGAAAATTTAGATAAGATTCCCATTTGAAGTTTTGTCCAAACTCTAGGAGCAGCAGCAAAAACATGTGGTTGAACATCTTTAAGGTTTTGCCCAAACTTTTCTATTGACTCTACAAATGAAATTGTTCCACCATATCTAAATGATGTCCATTCAATAACTACTCTTTCAAAAATATGGTTTAGTGGGAGATAAGATATAAATTCATTATTACCATCATGTTTAATTCCTAAAGGGTTATCGGGATCATCTAGCACAACTTTAATTCCGTCAATTGCTTGATAATTTAGCATAACTCCCTTTGGATTTCCTGTTGTTCCAGAGGTAAAAATTATTGTCCATAAATCAGATAATTTAGGATTATGAGGGTTGGTTATTGGTTCATGTTTATCAATAAATTCATGCCATTTATGACCTACATCAACGCTTGAACAGCCAGCATAATGAGGAAATGTAATCATAGGCATATCTTTGGGTAAGTCATTTTTTATATCATCCCATGTCTCGATTTTACCTAAAAAAAGCGCATCAACATCTCCATAATCCATAATGTATGAAAGTTCTTTACCGTTTAAAGAAGGAAAGAAAGGAACTGAAACATATCCAGCCATTACAATTGCTAAGTCTGAAATAATCCATTCCCTACAATTCTTTGAATAAATCCCTATATGCGCACCTTCTCTAAGATTAAGAGATTTAAGCCCAGAGGCTAATCGTCTGGCCATATCCCCAACTTGACCCCATGTGTATTCTTCCCATGTCTCACCTATAGGTTGTCTTAGGTATGGCTTATCTTTAAACTCCTTTTCCCATTTGTAAAAGTTAAGTTCAAATGGCTCTTGATTTGCACTCATAATTATTTGGTTTTTATTATTTCCCGTTTTTTTATCTTAATTATTAAAGATCAGTTTTCTTAAATATATAAGAATATTTTCATCTATAAAAACATACAACCTTATTAAACTTTATCAAAAAACCTTTTTCTGTATTTATTTTAGATTCTTATAAGGATAATTAAATCAATTAGTATATTACGTTAACATAACTGTATTTAGAATGACAAAAAAATATACAAAACTATTTGATTTATCTGGTAAGGTTGCAATTGTTACAGGAGCAAGCAGAGGTATTGGCGCATCAATTGCTGAGGCTCTTGCAGAATTTGGAGCAAGCGTAGTTGTTAGCAGTAGATCGAAAGAAGCAGTAGATGAAATAGCCGATAAAATAAAAAAGAATGGATATAATGCACTCGCATGTGAATGTCATGTTGGAGAAGAAGATCACTTGAAAAACCTGATTGATACAACAATAAAAAAATATGACAAAATAGACATACTAGTTAATAATGCAGGAATTAATCCTGTTTTTGACAGACTAGAAAATGCGGATGAAAAGCTTTTTAATAAAATAATGGATATTAATGTAAAAGCTGCATTTAAGCTTTCTAATATGGTTATGAAGCATATGAAAAATAATAAATCTGGCTCTATCATAAACATATCTTCTGTAGAAGGACATAAGCCAGATAAAGGACTAGGAGTATATTCAATTAGTAAAGCTGCAATTAGCATGTTGACAAAATCTCAAGCAAAAGAGTGGGGGAAGTATGGTATCAGGTCTAATGCAATATGCCCAGGATTAATAAAAACAAAATTAAGTTCTGCTTTATGGCAAAATGAAGAGATGTTAGAATTATGGTTGAAAGATTTACCAATTAGGAAAGCAGCTGAACCAGAAGAAATTTCAGGAATTGCTGTCTATCTAGCTTCAGAAGCATCAAGTTATACCACAGGAGAGACATTTAATATAGATGGGGGATACATGATCAATTAATTTATATTATGGAAAAACCTTATTCAACAGAAATAGAAAATCTAGAAGATTTAAATAAACACCTTGGAAAGGAAATTGGTATCTCGGAGTGGTTTGAAATGTCACAAGAGAAAGTAAATTCATTTGCAGAATTAACTCAAGATAAACAGTGGATTCATATAGATCAAGAAAAAGCTGCAAAATATTCACCTTATAAAAAAACTATAGCACATGGTTTTCATGTATTATCTTATGCATCACAGGTTGTGTTTCAAACACTCAAATTAAATAACATAGCATTAGCAGTAAACTACGGACTTGAAAAGGTGAGATTTCCAAATGCAACTCCTGCGGATTCAAAATTTAGGGGTACGGTATCCTTAACAAATATTGAGGAGGTTTCTGGCGGTGCAAAATATACATTAAAAATTATATTTGAAGTTGAAGGAGAGACCAAGCCTGTTTGCGTAGCTGAGATAATTTCATTGATATATTCACTTCCAAACTAAAAAATTAAACTTATTTAAAAAATGAACTTTAAAGAAGTAAAGCTAAAAATTAAAACATTTATTAATGATGAGTTGATCTCACTTGAACCATGGATTGTTAATTCTGAGTGGAGTGAAAAATTACCTAAACTAAACGAATTAAGAGATAAGGTTAAAGAGATGGGGTATTGGTTGCCACAAGTTTCTAAAGAATATGGAGGCTTAGGGTTAACACTAGAGCAACATGGTGAGGTTAGCGAGATACTTGGCGCAAGTCCCTATGGATTTTATGTCTTTAATTGCCAAGCTCCTGATGCTGGAAACATGGAAGTTTTAATTGAGACTGGCACTAAAGAACAGAAGGAAAAATACCTTCAACCACTTTTAGAAGGCAAAATTAGAAGTTGTTTTGCAATGACAGAGCCTAATTATGCTGGCTCAAACCCAACAAGGATGGGAACAACTGCAAAAAAAGAAGGTGGAAATTACATTATAAATGGACATAAATGGTTTACCTCAAGTTTTGACGGAGCATATTTTGCAATAGTTATGGTGGTCACTGATCCAGACGGAGAGGATGTTCATAAAAAAGCTAGTCAAATTATTGTTCCATTGAAAACGGATGGAGTTGAATTTGTTCGAAATGTTTCAATCATGGGGCATCCAGGTGCAGGATGGGAAAGTCATGCAGAAATTAAATTTAATAACGTTTCTGTTCCAATCACAAATGTTTTGGGATCCGAAGGGGAAGGCTTTGCAATTGCACAAAAACGTTTAGGACCTGGAAGAATTCATCATTGTATGAGATGGATTGGAATGTGTGAAAGAGCATTTAATTTAATGTGTGAAAGAGCAGTTTCAAGAGAAATAGCTCCAGGAATAATGTTGTCAGAAAAACAGACTATTCAAAACTGGATTGCAGAGTCAAGAGCAGAGATAAATGCTGCAAGATTACTGGTGCAGGACGCTGCGAAAAAAATTGATTCTCAGGGAACATATAAAACAAGATCAGAAATATCTATTATTAAATTTTATTGCGCAAATGTACTTCAAAAAGTTGTTGACAATGCAATTCAGGTCCATGGAGCATTGGGTGTTACAGATGATATAATTTTATCGTCTTATTATAGACATGAAAGAGCTGCAAGAATATATGATGGTGCAGATGAGGTTCATAAAAGCCGATTGGCTAGACTTATTTTAAAATCATATAAAAAATAAAGCTCATTATTCAAATCTATAATGTCAGAAACATTTAATGACAATCCAACAAAAATAAGAGAAGACGAAGAGCTTGATAATGCAGGACTTTCTAATTATTTATCAAATTTTTTAGACATAACTAAAAGTGATTTTGAAATTCTTCAATTTCCATCTGGCTTTTCTAACCTGACGTATTTAATTAAATCTAATCAAAAAGAATATATACTCAGAAAACCCCCTATTGGAGCAAAAGTTAAGTCAGGCCATGATATGAGCAGAGAATATAAAGTTTTATCTGCTCTTAAAGACAATTATAAAAAATCACCTATACCACTTCATTATTGTAATGACATCAATATTATAGGATCTGATTTTTATATAATGGAAAGAATTAGGGGAATAGTATTAAGGAGTAATAATTTTAAAAAAATACTAACAAAAAAAACACAATATGATTTTATAGCATCTGAGTTTGTAGATACATTTGTTGAGCTTCATAAATTAGAAATTGAAAAAATAGGTCTCAGTGAATTTGGTAGGCCAGTTGGATATTGTGATCGACAAGTTAAGGGGTGGACAAAGAGATATCAGAATTCAAAAACTAATGATATCCCTGAAATAAATTTTGTAATGGAATGGTTAAACAACAATATTTCAGAATCATCTTATGTTTCGTTAATTCACAATGATTTTAAATATGATAATTTAGTTCTTGACTCAAAAACTTTATCGGTAAAGTCAGTTCTTGACTGGGAAATGTGTACAACAGGAGATCCTTTTATGGATTTAGGCACCACACTTGCATATTGGATAAACAAAGATGATCCTGATTATATGAGAGAAATAAACCTGAATATTACCTCTGAAGAGAACAATCCAAAGAGAGGTGAAATTTTAGAAATGTATTCCAAAAAGTTTGGAGATGAGATTGAAAATATTGTTTTTTATTTTGTTTTTGGGCTTTTTAAAATAGCTGTTATTGTTCAACAGATATATTTTAGATTCGAAAAGGGCTTAACAAAGGATCCAAGATTTAAACATCTAAATTTTGTTGTTCAAGCATATGCAAGAATGGCAAAAACATCAATAGAAAAACAAAAAATTGAATTTTAATTAATCACTTTGTCTTTCTTTTTTATTGTAACTGAAGAAGGATGAAGAAGAATTTCTGCAAGCCCTCTTGTTTTAGGTAGCTCATAAACATAAAAATATTCTAAAGCATCTAACTTGCCTTGATAGAAATTCATATCTAAAGAACTATTGCTATTTGATAAAGCATTTTTAGTAGCCACTCCAATTTCTAGCCAAGACCATCCAACAAGGATTAGACTGAAGAACTCCATGAAAATTGATGCATCAGCTAAAAATCTTTCATAATCTCCTTTTAGTGCGAAAGGCATAAGATGAAATAATATTTTTTGACTTTGATCTAGTTGATCATTTAAAGAGGAGGCCCACTCTTTTAATTCATTATCTTGATCTGCCTTTTCAATTGTCTTTTTAATTTCTTCTAATAACAGTTTTGCACCTTCACCATTATTTAACATCATTTTTCTACCAAGAAGATCTTGTGATTGAATTCCTGTAGTACCCTCATATATTGAAGATATTCTTATGTCACGATAATATTGTTGCAGAATAAAATCTGAACAAAAACCATAACCTCCAAGAACTTGAAGGCCATTATTGATAGAGTAAATTCCAGCCTCTGAAGGATAAGTTTTAACGACAGGAATTATCATCTCAAGTAAAGTATGATACTTATTTTTTTCTTTATCATCAGCGCTGTTATGTTGCAGGTCATAATATTTTGCAGCTTTAAAGATCAAGTTCATAGACCCTTCAACCATTGACTTTTGAAGCAAAAGCATTCGCCTGACATCTGGATGTTCAATAATTAAGCTTTGTTTATCTTTTAAATTCTTTGTTCCATCTGATGAAAGTTTTCGACCCTGGGGACGTTCGTTGGCATACTCTAGTGAAGCGTAATAAGCGCCACAAGCAATAGCTGACGCTCCTCTGCCAACAGCAATACGAGCGCCATTCATCATTAGAAACATATAATTTAGACCCTTGTTTTCCTCACCCACAAGATAACCTTGACAATCATCTTTATCTCCAAAACTAAGATGAGTAGTACAATATCCTTTTTGACCCATTTTTTGAAAATCAGCTACAGTAGTAACATCATTAAATAATAGTTCGCCATCCTTCTGTATCCTCATTTTTGGTACCACAAATAATGAAATTCCCTTTGTTCCTGCTGGAGCTCCTTCTATTCTAGCTAATAACAGATGAACTATATTATCAGCATACTGATGATCCCCTCCGGAGATGAATATTTTTTGACCACTAATTTTATACTGGCCATCATCAATCGGAGTTGCTTTAGTAACTATATCTGACAATGAGCTTCCTGCTTGTGGTTCAGTTAAACACATAGTTCCACCCCATTCACCTGTAAGCATTTTAGGTGTATATTTTTCTTTAAGATCTTTGCTGGCAAATTCTACAATTAGCTCGGCAGCTCCTGAAGTAAGACCAGAATAACCAGGCAAATGGTTATTGGCAGCATCTAAAATATAGTTAGCAGCTGTATGAGCAAGTAAGGGTAACTGTAAACCTCCATCTTCATAATTAAATGGTGCAGCAATTAAGCCCATAGAACCACCCTCCTTCATCATTTTTTCAACTTGTTGGTGAACATGAATTGAGCCATCTTTATAATGAGCAGGATTTTCATCCATTTCTTTGAAATATGGAAATAATTCTCTATCTGCAAATTGTTTAACTGAGTCAACATAAAGATTCACAGATTCAAGATCGTGATCAATAAACCTTTCCTTTTCCAAGACTGATTCTAATTCTTGAACGTTGTTCATGAAAAACTTAACTGTCGAAAGATCAATATATTTTGATGCCATAAATAATTAAATTAGCATCTAATATATTCTATTTTATTAAAGAGAGCCATAACAATTCAGAAGCTTTTAGGTGATTATGACTTTTATCTTAATAAATTATCAAAATTGAAGTGCTATTAACTTTTAATTTTTAATCCAAGAACATATATTTGCACTTTAATTTTATAAACATAAAAAATGTCAAAAAATATAGGTAAAGTTTCAAAAGTAATTGGAGCAGTTGTAGATGTTGATTTCTCATCTACGAAAGGTTCTCTTCCAGATATTTATGATTCTTTAGAAATAACGAAAGAGGATGGTACATTACTTATTTTAGAGGTACAATCTCATGTTGGTGAAAATATTGTTAGAACAATTTCAATGGACTCTACAGATGGATTAAGCAGAGGAACTGATGTTGTTGCAACAGGTAATCCAATTCAAATGCCAATTGGTAACAATGTGTATGGAAGACTTTTTAATGTTGTTGGAGATCCAATTGATGGTCTTGAAGTATTACCAAAAACAGAAAGTGATGGAATGTCAATACATAGAGATGCTCCTGATTTTGATCAGCTTTCAACTTCAACTGAAGTTTTATTTACAGGGATCAAGGTTATTGATCTTATTGAACCTTATGCAAAAGGAGGAAAGATTGGATTGTTTGGTGGAGCTGGAGTTGGAAAAACTGTACTAATTCAGGAACTAATCAATAATATTGCAAAAGGGCATGGTGGTTTATCTGTGTTTGCAGGTGTTGGAGAAAGAACAAGAGAGGGGAATGATTTGCTTAGAGAAATGATTGAATCTGGAATTATAAATTATGGTGAAGAATTCAAAAAATCAATGGAAGCAGGAGAGTGGGATTTAAGTAAAGTCGATAAGAAAGCATTGTTAGAATCCAAAGCAACATTTGTGTTTGGTCAGATGAATGAGCCTCCAGGAGCAAGAGCTAGAGTTGCACTTTCAGGTCTAACGATAGCTGAATATTTTAGAGATGGTGGTGCTGATGGACAAGGAAAAGATGTATTATTCTTTGTGGACAATATATTTAGATTTACACAAGCTGGTTCTGAAGTTTCAGCACTTCTTGGAAGAATGCCTTCTGCTGTTGGGTATCAGCCAACATTAGCATCTGAGATGGGAACCATGCAAGAAAGAATCACATCAACAAAGAAAGGGTCGATTACATCTGTACAAGCTGTTTATGTCCCTGCAGATGATTTAACTGATCCAGCACCAGCTACAACTTTTGCTCACCTTGATGCTACAACAGTTTTATCAAGAAAAATTTCTGAACTTGGAATTTATCCGGCTGTAGATCCTCTTGATTCTACATCAAGAATTTTGACTCCAGATATTTTAGGAGACGATCATTATAATTGTGCACAAAGAGTTAAAGAGCTACTGCAGAAATATAAGGAACTACAAGATATTATTGCTATTCTTGGTATGGAAGAACTTTCAGAGGAGGATAAATTAGCAGTTGCAAGAGCAAGAAGAGTTCAAAGGTTCCTTTCTCAACCGTTTCATGTTGCGGAACAATTTACAGGAATTCCAGGAGTTCTTGTTGATATTAAAGAGACTATAAAAGGATTTAACATGATTATGGACGGTGAGCTTGACCACATACCTGAAGCTGCCTTTAACCTTAAAGGTTCAATTGAAGAAGCAATAGAGGCTGGAGAGAAAATGTTAGCTGAAATCAAATAACAATGTATCTAGAAATAATTACGCCAGAGCAAACTTTATATAAGGGTGATGTTGAATCAATCCTTTTTCCAGGATCACATGGTGACTTTCAAGTTTTAAATAACCATGCTCCAATTGTATCTACACTTACAAAAGGCAAGGTAAAAATCATTGGTAAGTTATTGATTGAAGAAAACGCTAAGGATAAATTTCAGTTTAACGAAAGAGAAACGGTGCTTGACATTGAGTCAGGAACAGTTGAAATGAATAACAATAAGGTTACTTTATTAGTTGATTAAGAGTCTTTATTATTAAATCAATTTCCCAACCCTTGTAAGATAGATTTTTAACTACCTTATTTCTTAATTCAAATTCAGGTTTATCACTAATTTCAATTTGTTTTACACAAAGCTTTCTTAGTTTTTTATTGTAATCTTCACTTTTTATTTGATTTAACGCATTACTTATATTCCAATCTGAAATATTCCTTAATTTGAGCTCTCTTGAAAGCTTAACTTTACCCCAATTGTTGTTATTAAATTTTCCTATTACATATGCTTTGCAGAATCTAGTTTCAGATAAAAAATTTTCATCAATCAAATAACAAACATATTCATCAAGCTCTTCTCCAAATACACTAAGCTTATTTAGTTTATTTATCACTTCTAGATGACACCTTTCCTGGTAAGCACAATAATGTTCAATTTTCTTTTTTACTGAAGATTCCATTTTATAATATAAAAAAAACCGTTTAGAATATCTAAACGGTTTTAGTAACTTTTATCTTAAAATTTTTGATTTATTATCTGTTAAATTATATTGAAGATACAAATAAGAGTCTCTAGGAATAACTTTAATTATCCTTTTGTAATTAAAACTCCATTTATTTTTCAATGAAAATAAACCTTTATCTATATACGCTGCTACAAATGGATGAACATGAATATATATTGATCCTTTTTTGTAACGCGAATTCTTAACAACTCTGTTAAGTTCTGTGTTGATTTTGTCTACTAATAAAATAGGCGCTTCCACTTCTAATTCTTTATTAGGATTAGCTTCCTTAGTTTTGATAATCATCTCAGGTCTTACTCTCTGCCTTGTGATTTGAATCAATCCAAATTTGCTAGGTGGAAGAATTTTATGTTTTGTTCTATCTTTTGCCATTTCCTGACAAAAATGATCAAACAATTTTTTTCTGTTTTCTCTTTTAGTTTGGTCTATAAAGTCTATAACAATAATTCCTCCCATATCTCTTAATCTTAATTGTCTCGCTATTTCAGCTGAAGAAATTAAGTTTACTTCCATGGCAGTCTCTTCTTGAGTCTTAGCTTTATTTGATCTGTTTCCGCTATTTACATCAATAACATGGAGAGCTTCTGTATGTTCAATTATTAGATATGCTCCTTTTTGCATAGAGACTGTTCTTCCAAAGGAAGATTTAATTTGTCTCTCAACTCCATATTTTTCAAAAATTGGAGTAACACCTTTATAGAGTTTAACAATAGATGATTTTTCTGGTGCAATGAGTTTTATATAGTTTTTAATTTCACTATGTAAGTTCGGATCATCTAGATAAATATTTGAAAAGGAATCATCAAATACATCCCTTAACTTTGATGTTGTCCTATTTATCTCACCTAAGATTTTTGTTGGATAAGAATCAGATTTACTTAAGTTAATACAGAGTCTCTTCCATCTAAGAATTAAATCTTTTAGATCTCCTTCTAGCTCATTTACAGATTTGTTATTTGCTACAGTTCGAATTATTACACCAAAACCTTTTGGCTTAATATCCTTGACTAAGTTTTTTAGTCTTTTTTTCTCATCTTGACTTTTAATTTTTTGTGAAATAGAGATTCTCTCGGAAAAGGGAATCAAAACCATAAATCTACCAGCTAAAGAAATCTCAGAACTTAGTCTGGGTCCTTTAGTTGATATAGGTTCTTTAATAATTTGTACTAAAGTTGTCTGTTTAGCTTTAAGACAATCTTTAATAAGACCGTTTTTTGGTATTTCTTTTTCAAAAATAAATTTACTAAAAGAAAAAGATTTTACTTTTTTAGTATCAATTTGATCTACAAATTTAGATAATGATAATAATTTAGGTCCTAAGTCATGATAATGTAGAAAACCATCTTTTTCGTGACCTACATCAACGAATGAAGCGTTTAATCCAGGTATGGTTTTTCTAACTTTTGCAACAAAAATGTCACCTACAGAAAATTTGTTTTTACCTACTTCTTTATCAAGCTCAACAAGTTTACCGTCGCTAAGCATCGCAAAATCAACAGCACTTGAATTTGATCTTATAATCAATTCTTTTTTCACTGTTTTTAGTATTATTTCTACTTAATAGTAGAAAGGTTAAACATTATTCAATAATAATATAACTTTCGTTATACGTTATTTCAAAGAACTTGAGATGTTTAAAGTGTAATCCCGAACACTATTTCTTCTTGTGTCGGTTTGCTCTCGCTCTTTTTTTTCTCTTGTGAGTAGCAACCTTATGTCTTTTTCTTTTTTTACCGCTAGGCATATCTATCTAATTTTAAAATTAGCCAACTGGCACATTTTGTTTTACAGATTTTACAAAAGTTTTTGAAGGTTTAAATGCAGGTATATTATGAGCAGGAATTATTACAGCTGTATTCTTTGAAATATTTCTACCTGTTTTTTCTGCTCTTGTTTTAATTATAAAACTGCCAAACCCCCTTAAGTAAACATTATTATTCTCTTGGAGAGAATTCTTGATTTCCTCCATAAACTTTTCAGCAATCATCTGAACATCAGTTTTATCCACTCCAGTTTGATTTGATATATTTTTTACAATATCTGCCTTTGTCATTTTCTGTTATATTGGTTATACAATTAGCTTTTTAAGGCTAGCAAATATATAAATTTATATTTTAAATTAGTGATTTAGTAATATATAATTAACCCTAGAAAAATTCATTGAATGTCTTTTGAAAATCAATTAGTTAAATGGTATATAAATAATAAAAGAGATCTGCCATGGAGAAAAAATAAAGATCCATATCGAGTTTGGATTTCAGAGATAATACTACAACAAACAAGAGTAGTTCAAGGTGCAAAATACTATAATGAGTTCATTAAAAAATTCCCAAATATTCAAAGTCTGGGATCTTCAAAAGAATCTGAAGTCCTAAATATCTGGAAGGGACTAGGGTATTATAACAGGGCAATAAATCTTCACAAATCTTCACAAGACATAATCAGTAATTTGGGTGGAAAATTTCCAGAAACATATGATGATATAATTAAGCTAAAAGGGGTTGGTGACTATACCGCAAGTGCAATATCATCTATTTGCTTTAACGAATTTAATCCAGTGGTTGATGGGAATGTTTTAAGATTTCTTTCTCGATATTATGGACTTAAAACACCAATAGACTCATTAAAGGGTCAAAGAAAAATTAAAGAAATTGGTCAGAAATTAATTAATAAAACAAATAATCCAGGTGACTTCAATCAATCAATGATGGAGTTTGGAGCACTTGTGTGTACTCCTTTTCCAGATTGTGAATCATGTGCCTTTAGCTCAAAATGTATTGCTTTTAATAAAAAAGAAGTTGAGATAATACCTGTTAAATCCAAGAAGAAAAAATCAAAAGAAAGGTTTTTTAATTATATCGTTTGTATTGATAATAATCATAACACTATGGTTAATAAAAGATCAAATAAAGATATTTGGTATAAGTTGAATGAATTTCCTCTTATCGAAAGTAAAAGAGAAATAAAGAACATCACAACACTTCCTGAATTTAAAGAATTCACAAAATCGAAATCTATAGTAATAAATGAAGAAAAGTATAAGAAAGAGAGAATAAAACATATTCTCTCTCATCAGATACTATACATAACATTCCATCATCTTAGTATTGATCAAGATATAAGTCAAGGTGTGCATTTATCAAAGCTAAACAAGTATAATTTTCCTGTACCAATAACTAATTTTATTAATAAGTTATTAATCTAGGTACTCTATTTTTGTATATTAGCTATATATAATTATGAGTGGAACATTAAATAAGGTTATGTTAATTGGTCATCTAGGCGATGACGTAAAAATTAAACATTTTGATAATGGTGGCTGTCTTGCAAGATTTCCTCTAGCTACAAATGAGTCATATACAAATAAGTCAACCAATGAAAAAGTAACTAATACAGATTGGCATAATATCGTTTTAAGAAATAAAGCAGCTGAAATCTGTGAAAAATACTTATCTAAGGGAGATAAAGTCTATGTTGAAGGTAAAATAAGAACAAGAAAGTGGCAAGGAGAAGATGGAGCAGATAGATATACTACTGAAGTAAATGTTGATGAGTTTACTTTTCTTTCAACTAAAAAAGATCCTGTTTCAAATGTTGAGTCAAAGCCTTCTGTTGAAACTAAGAATGAAGAGACTGATAATACTGAAGACGACCTACCTTTCTAAATATATTTTTGAATTTCAACTTTATAACTTTTTATTCTAGACTTCTGTGATAGTAAAAATTATTTTAATCTTAATTTTTCTAGTAATATCCGCACTTACATCAGGGTGTGAGGTAGCTTTTTTTTCATTGGATAAATCAACTATGCCAGATGATAAGAGTGATAAACTGATTAAAAAAATTCAATTATTACTAGAACAACCCAAGAAACTGCTTGCAACCATTCTTATATCTAATAACTTTATAAATATTGCAATAGTTATATTATTTGCTTCAATTGACAATCCATATTTAAGTTCTTTAAATAGTCCATTTTTAGAAACTGTTTTAGAGGTAGGATTAATAGGAATGTTGATTTTATTTATAGGAGATATTCTTCCTAAAATTTATGCTAATAGGAACCCTTTGGTCTTCTCTAAAATAATGGTAACCCCAATTTACTTCTTGGATCGCTATGTTTTGTTTTTATTAAATAAGCCAATGAGTAAATCTATGAGCTATTTAGAATCAAGCTTAGCTAAAGATTCAAAACAATTATCTGTAGACAAGTTATCTCAAGCCCTTGACCTAACAGATTCTAAAGAAACAAGTAAAGAGGAAAAAAAGATTCTAAAAGGAATTGTAAATTTTGGAAATGTTGAGACCAGACAAATTATGTGTCCAAGAGTAGATGTATTTGCTCTTGAATCTAACAAAAAAATACTTGATGTTATTGACGATTTAATTGCTAAAGGTTTTTCAAGAGTTCCAGTATATAAAGAAAACCTTGATAAAATTATTGGTGTACTTTATGTTAAAGACCTTTTACCTCACCTAGAAAATGATAATTTTAATTGGACTTCATTACTTCGTAAACCTCTTTATATTCCAGAAAACAAAAAACTAGATGATTTGTTAACTGAATTTAAAACTAAGAAAATTCACATGGGTATTGTGGTTGATGAATATGGGGGAACTTCAGGAATAATTACACTTGAAGATGTTATTGAAGAAATTTTTGGAGAGATTAGTGGTGAATTTGATGAGGAAGATAATCTATTTTCTAAGTTAGATGACTTTACATTTGTTTTTGACTCAAAAATAAATTTACAAGATTTTTATAGAGCAATTAATTTAAAAGATTCAACTTCATTTGAGGAGATCGCTCTTGAAATTGAAACTTTAGGTGGTTTTCTTATTGAAAAAGTCAAAAAGATTCCAAGAGTAGGACAAGTTATAATTCATGACTCATATAAGTTTATAGTTGAAATAGTAGATAAAAAAAGAATAAAGCAAGTAAAATTAATAATACCAAAAGACAAATAGATAGTGAGCTTAAGTCTAAGAAAGTGGGGAACGTTAGTTATTTTATCTATAATTTGGGGTAGCTCTTATATACTTATAAAAAAAGGACTTACAGGTCTAACGCCTATTCAGTTAGGATCTTTAAGGGTTATAGTCACTACTCTTATAATTGCACCAATGGGGTATAAGAAAATCAAAATGATACCTAAAGAAAAAATGAAATGGGTAGCAATTTCTGCATTTATTGGTTCATTTTTACCTGCATATTTATTTGCCTTTGCTGAAACAGAAATCTCAAGTTCTGTTACTGCTGTAATGGTTTCGCTAACTCCACTTTTTACATTATTGATTAGTGTTGTTGTTTTCAAAGAGGAGCTATTAAAAAAACAAGTTTTAGGAGTCTTGGTTGGTTTTATGGGAATCATTGTCTTGATAAACAATGAATTATTATCATCCTCATTTAATTTATTATATGTAATGTTTATAGTGTTAGCAGCTTTTTGTTATGCAATTAATGCTAATGTTTTAAAATATAAACTCCCAAATATTCCCGCACTTGGAATTGTATTCATGAGTTTTCTGTTTATGTTTATTCCTGCATTTATAGTTCTTTGTTTCTCTAATTTTCCATTTTCAGACTTTGCTTCAGATCCACTGATTGTGGAATCATTCATTTACATAATTATACTAGCTCTTTTTGGTACAGCAATTGCAAAAGTTCTATACATTAAACTGCTTGCAATATCTACTCCTGTTTTTTCAGTATCCACAACTTACTTAATGCCTGTAGTTGCAATTTTTTGGGGACTTTTAGATGGAGAGGACTTTAAATTAATTCAATTCGTTGGAACTAGTATAATCTTAATGGGGGTTTACCTGGTAACAAAAAAAAAGGTGTCTAAAAAGACACCTTAATTTCCTTGAATAATTTTCTAGTTAAAATCTGAATCTGAAGTTTTAACGTTAAGTTTAATCCTATTAAATTTAATTGTAAATCCATCAGGAGGTGTTCCAGGAGCGACAAGATTTATTTCACTTGGAATTAAAACTCCATCCACCTCGTTATAATCCTTAATAGTAGTTTCTTGAACAACTTGATTTCCTTCAGTTTCTTGTATTTCAACTTCTTTTATCTTTAGACCTGATTCAATAGAATAGTATTCTGTCTTATTTTCAGTGATTTTTATCTGATAGGCTTTTTGGTTGTCAACAATAGCAGTTCCAATTAGCTCAATTGTAGAAAAGTCATAATTTAATTCTGAGAACAATGCTGAATTAATTATAGCTTGTTCAAGTTCAGAATCAGTAAGTGGCATTCTTTGACCATTAACCTCATTATAGCCTTGATATCTATTAAACACACTTCTTTGAACAACCATACCTCCAGCAGTTATTGTATTTAAAGATTGATTTTGGTTATTTTTTAAAGAATAAAATTCTAAGACAAAACTTTGCCCTTGCATATTTATGTTTGCATTACCATTACTTTCGATAGATTCAACTTTTTCAAGTTTATCCTTACCTCCAATTAAATCAATGTATTTATTAATTATATTCTCAACTGAAACACTAGCATCTACAGAATAATCAGGCTTTTCAATAATCTCTCCAAATGCATCATGGTAAATTACATCTATTTTATTTTCATCTAAATATATACTCTCTAAGTTGTCAAGTATATCATTGATCTTACCTGTCACAACTATTTGAGCATTATCAATTAAGAAAAACTTTTTAGATGATTGCATTACATCATCTTTTGAAACAGTATTTAAATTACTAAGAAAAGTCTTATAAAAATCTTCAGGAAGATTTTCTGATCTTATAGATAAGGCTTGATTAGCAATAGTTATCGGGTTCTCTATTGACATTGCAAATTCGCCAAAGTACCCAGACTTAACATTAGATAATTCCTCATCTGTAATAGGATTATCTCTTATTATCTTTAGTTGATTATGCATTTCTACAATTGCACTATCAGCTACTTCTGTCCTAACAGTTGTTCTTGCTACAAACTTTGTTTTAGTCTTTGAGCTAGTTGGAAGACCAGAATATGCTCCATAAGCAAAACCCTTTTCTTCTCTTATGACACTAAACAATCTAGACTCTGGTCCTGCGCCTAAAACTCTGTTAGCTACAGTTCCAGAAAAGTAATCAGTATCAGAAGTTTTTCTATCAATTATGTTTTGAAAACTTATTTCAACGTTAGTTGCATTTGGAACATCTACAATATGAATGGTTGTTCTCTTTGAAACTTCAGGTTCTTCAAAATCATTAATTGATTCTTCGCCAAACATTTTATCTAATTCATTAGAATATTTCCAGTCTTCAAATAATTTTTTTGATAGAGCTATAGTCCCCTCTAAATTAACATCTCCTATAACAACAAGATATGCGTTGTTTGGTTTGAAATAACTCTTATAAAAGTTCTCAATATCAGTAATATTTATGTTTGAGACTGATGCTTCTGTAGTATATTCAGATCTTGGATGATCTTTTTTATAAGCAACTATATTTTCAACTCTTCTTGCAATTGAAGCAGCATTTTTTTTATCAATCTTTAGTGCTTCAGTTAGCTTTGTTTTTTCCTTTTCAAATTCTTCATCTGAAAAGATAGGATATAATGCTCCTTGAGCAAACATAGTCATTGTTCTCTCAAAGTATCTTGATAGCGAAGATATTGAACCACCACTAGAATTATAACTAATAAAGGATCCCATAAAATCTTTTTCCTCTATAAACTCATCTTTGCTTTGAAATTTATTTCCCTTACCCATATTTGAGGTAACCAGACCCTTCACTCCTGATTTATCACCCTCTAAAATAGGTGGGTTGTCAATAATTAGTGTTGCAGAGGCAGTTGGCAACTTGTCGTTGACAACAACCATAAGTGTAAGATTGTTTGACAGTTTTGTGGTATAAGGTTCTTTAAACTCAATCTCTGGAGCTGGACCAGCTTCAGGCATACTTCTGTCAATTTGTCCAATTAAAGAACTTGATAAGACTAGCATGGATAAAACGATAACTTTTTTACACAACCCAATCATAAGTAATATTTTTAAATTATTTTTCATTTTTTATTCTTTATTTTCAGGAAGATATTCCATTATTAATCTTTGATTTTTATCTAAATATTTATTTGCAGCAGCTTTAATTTCTTCTCTGGAAATTGATCTTAAAATTTCTGAGATTTTATTTATCATTGATGCATCACCATGAATATTATGATAGCTGGCTAAACTTTGACTAATTCCGCTAACTGACCCTAATGAAGAAACATATATGTTCTCTAAATTATTTTGAATTTTTTGATAGTTTTTTTCAGATATAATTTCTTTTTGAATTTTGTCTATTTCAACTTCAATTTCACCTATCAAATCCTCAAAACTAGTCTCTCCTTGGGGAATAATCAATATTGCAAACAGACTATAGTCTTCTTGTTCAATGTTAAAAGTTTGAACAGCAAGAGCCATCTGTTTTTCGTCAACTAATTTTTTATAAAGCACAGAGCTTTCACCTCCACTTAGATAAGTAGATATATAATTTAGTGTTGAGGAATCTCTGTCTGTTTCAGCAGGTGTTCTAAATGCATAAAAAAGAGCAGGAATTTGAATGTTTGGATCATATTCTTTAACTCGCATTTCTTTAAATAACTCCTCTGATGGATAATCTTTTGTTGGCTTATCACCTTTATTAGGAATTTCATTAAAATACTCAGCAACAAGTTTTTTAGTCTCATCAATATCTATATCTCCAGCAATAACAAACACAGCATTACTTGGCGCATAAAACTTTTCTTTAAAGCTTAGGAAGTCTTCTAGTGATGAGCTGTCTAAATCTTCTATAAATCCAATTAAAGGATAAGTATATGGGTGTGATTCGAACAAGTTTTCCTTAAGATACTGATAAAACCTAGCGTATGGTTGATTATCTCTTTGTCTCTTTTCTTCTTTAACGGCCTCTCTTTGAACATCAATTGTTTTTTGATCAATTACTGGGTGCAACATTATTTCTGAATATCTCCATAATGCAAGCTCAAGACTATTTGATGGAAGAGTAACGTAATAAGAAGTTAAATCAACGCTAGTTGAAGCGTTACCACTCCCACCTCTTGATCGGTAAATTTTAAACCAATCACCGGAATCCATGTTTTTGGTTTCTTGACCAAGCATATGTTCAAATAAATGAGCAAATCCTTTTATGCCTTCATCTTCATCTTTTGATCCTACATGATACTGCAAAACTGTTGATATTACAGGAGCAGAATTATCTTGATGCAGAATAATATGAAGTCCATTCTCAAGATCATACTCTACAATATTTATTTCTTGTGCATTTGTAGCATAAAAAGTTAGTGCTAGAAATGCTGTTCCTAGTATTTTATTCATTAAAATTATATTAAATTAAGGCTCGAAGATAATCATTGTTTGCTAACTTTACACCATGATGTCAATGTTTATTAAGGGTTTCAAAGGTATATGCGAAAAACTAATACTAATATTAGCCCTTCTTATGTACCCTTCTTTTAATTTCTCACAAGTCTATAATATTGATAATGAAGAAGATATATCAAGAGTAATTTTAGATGATGAATATATAATAATATCAAAATTTGAAACTGGATCTGGAAAATTCATCTCGACTATTGGAGGTTATTATGAGCCTGGAGAATTTCTAAATTTAAACGAGGATGTTTTTGATGTTAAGCTAGAATTTAATTCTAATTATGATCAAGATAGTATAAAGTCTCTAAGCATTGTAAAGACTTCTAAATGGAAGAATATCTCAAAAGAAAACAATACACTTAAAGGAAAATGGGTAATGTCTGGAAGGTATAATAATGGAGAATTCCGAACAAGAAACACAGATTTGCCTAGGAAAACAATGAAAGTATTAATAGATGGATTTTTTCAATGGATTGCCTTTAATACAGAAACATTTAAGTTTTCTGGAAGTGGAGGAGGAGAGTATGAAACAGTAGAGGGAAAGTATATTGAAATTATTCAATATTTTTCAAGAGATAATTCTAGGGTTGGAGCTGAACTTGATTTTAATTATGAAGTTAAAAATAATGACTGGTATCATACTGGCTTAAGTAGTAAAGGAAAACCTATAAATGAGGTTTGGAGCATTAGAGATAATAAATAAAAATTTTATGAATCTAGAAGAAATAATTTCAATTGTAAATCTAAAAAAGGTTGATGACAATAGATTTGAGGGTCAAAATTATCATACTTCCTGGGGAACAGTTTTTGGAGGACAAACATTGAGTCAATCACTTCATGCCGCATATCAAACAGTGCCTGATGATAGGGTTGCTCACTCTATGCACGCTTATTTTATTTTGCCTGGAAACCTTGATGAGCCCGTAACATATGAAGTAGATAAAATTAGGAATGGAGGAAGTTTTACAACCAGAAGAGTAGTAGCTTTTCAAAAAAACAGAGCAATTTTTAATATGGCAGCTTCTTTTCAAAAAAAAGAAATAGGTTTTAATCACCAAATAAAAAAACCAAATGTATTAACTCCAGAATTGTTACTCACTGATATTCAGCAAGCAGAAGATCATAAAGATTTAACTCCTGAGAGATATAATCAGTTAAAACAGTCACATCCACAAGTTTTTGAATTTAAGCCTGTAGGTACTCATACTTTTTTGCAAAAAGAAAACACACTTCCATTAAATCATTGTTGGTTTAGGCTAAAAGATAAAATTGATTTACCACTTCCCTTCCATCATCAATTATTAGCTTTTGTTAGTGATTACCAGCTTTTAGCTACTGCATCACTTCCTCACAGAGAAGAGATTGCAAAAACAAAGGCCTACTATGCAAGCTTAGATCATGCTTTATGGTTTCACAGAGACTTTTCAATAAACGATTGGCTACTTTACGATATGGAAAGTCCAAGCGCGTCAAATTCTAGGGGTTTTGCAAGAGGAAGTATTTTTAAGAAAGATGGAACAATGGTTGCTTCAGTTGCACAAGAAGGATTAATGAGAAAATTAGTAAAACAATAGTGAAGAAATATATTTTAATCTCTTTATTTCTATTAGGATCATGTCAATTAGGATCATGTCAAAAGGAAAATAAAAATACTTCAGAAATTGAACCTACAGAGGATGTTAGCTCCATAACTTTAACAAGAGATAGGATTGATTCCCTTTTAGTATCAACAAGTATTTTTGATATTTCATATAACGAAATCTATGAACAACCTAACTGGGTTAAATATACTGTTAGAGATATTGTTAAAAATGCTGATCGAGATGGTATGAATTTTTACACAGTAGATTCAATATATACATCTGATGATAATGATTACTATTCTAATAGATGGGATAGAGGTCATATGGCTCCAGCAGGTTCATTTAATGATTCTTATGCAAACTTATTTTCTACCTTCACTTATCTAAATGTTGCCCTTCAATATGATGATTTAAATAGAGGTGCTTGGGTTGGCTTAGAGAGTCAAATAAGAGAATGGGCTGATGAGCTAGGGGATATTAATGTTGAGATATATTTAGAATTTGATTCAGATCATATAATACTTGACAGTGGAGCTCATGTACCATCAGCTTTTTTTAAGTTTGTTAGTTTTCCTGATAATACAAAAAAATGCTATTACTTTCCAAACATTAGTCCAGATAAACCTTGGCAAGAATACGAAATAGAGTGTGACTGATATTTAGGTTAAAATAAATATCAAATCAATAATTATTTATAAATTGAGGGTATGAATGAGCAAAAAGAGTGGAGACCACTTCCGGAATCTATAACAATAAAAGAAAGTAAAATTGAAGGACTTGGAGTTTTTGCTACTCAAGATATTCAAATAAACACTGATCTTGGAATATCTCACGTATATGATGAAAGGTTCCCGGATAATTATATTAGACTTCCCTTAGGAGCTTTTATTAATCATCATGAAATGCCAAACTGTAAGGCTGTTGTTTCTGAATCACATGAATCTATTGGAAATATCAAACACATAAGAATTCAAGCTGAAAAAAATATTTTAGCTGGAGAAGAGCTAACATTAAATTATATAATTAATAAGTTAGATAATCCACTTTGGGAATTTGAATATGAAGTCTCACAATAATAAAATATCTTTTTATCCAGAAGAATTTATAAATAAATGGAAAGGAGAGCCAATTACTCCTGACTTTGAAATATTAATTTCCAGTAAAATTGGTAAACATGTTGTTTCAAAAAGAAATTTTAAAAAAGGAGAATTAGTATTTATTTTTTCAGGTCAACTTCTTAATAAAATAACATTAAGGAGTCTTAAGACCACAGGTAATCTTCACATTCACGACCCATATTTTATGGGTTATATTGCACATAGCTGTGATCCAAATTGCTCAGTGGAAATTGACACTCTATCTTTTTATTGTAGAAAAGATATTTCTTCTGGAGATATAGTTACTATGGATTACAAAGAAACTGAATCTACTTTATTCAGATCATTTAATTGTTCTTGTGGATCTAAAAATTGTAAAGGTCAAATCTCCTAGATTAATAAATACCCCATTTTAGAGCCTTCTCATTTTTTGACCTTTCAAAAAACTCTTTACTTAAAAAAGCTAATAGGTAATAGTTCCTTCAAGCTCAAACATATCAGCTAGATATCCTGTAACTGTATTTCCATCTACATAAATTTCAAAAGAAACATTTATGCCATAACTATCTACGTATAGATCAATATATAATATGTCTTCTTCAATCTCAGTTTTTAAAACATCCAGTCCAGATTCTTGTTCTCCTTCTTCTATTTCAGTTTTAAGCTCATCACCATCTCTAGTTACATTCATGATTAATCCTAATTCACCAACATCAGGTAATCCAAACACAGTAATATCATATTTTCCAATAAATTTTGTGACTTCGTCCAAACTAGTTTCAACTTGAATTTCATTTACTGTTGATCCAGTATCTGTAACTGATATAAAAACACCACATGAAGAAAATGTAAGTATAAGGGCTAATAGTAAG
>Ga0114998_10000215_pt1 | contig 39590 bp, 20 predicted proteins | sample ArcticOcean_MG_C_5_FD_87044 | JGI IMG/M metagenome (GOLD analysis project Ga0114998, IMG submission 87044) | Marine microbial communities from western Arctic Ocean - ArcticOcean_MG_CB4_138 | ecosystem: Environmental > Aquatic > Marine > Oceanic | place: Arctic Ocean: Canada Basin | collected... | reverse complement strand
TGTTTGTTTTCGCACATAGATATCTTCTCGTTCCTTGTTCGAGTCGTTTTTGTTTTCCAAGAAGAATTTATGTGGCTGCTGGTTTGCGAAAATTTTCCACGGCTCGTTCCAATTCGTTTATAAGTTTACACGCGGCACAGAAATACCGTACATTAAATACATACACACACACACAAATAATCGCAAACAAGTTCTATAGCTATAAAGATTACATACACACACTATGTATTTTTACGCGCACTTTCCGCCTTCGACCGGGACGGCGTTTGGAATATATCCGTACTCCGTGACCTGCGCGACGCCGACGTAAACACCGGCTAACAACAACAAATACGCGACGCCTTCGGCGGCTCCCAGGAGAGCAAATGGACCCGCGGGCAAACCTTTCCCAGTCGTTTTCTTCGCATACGCGCTCGCCGCGATCAACGCTGCAACGCCTAAATAGCTCACGCCCTCGATGGCTCCAACGATCCCGTTCGGACCGGCCGGTAACCCGCATCCAGTACTCTTCAACGTAAATAAACTAAATCCAGTCACGGCACAGGCCACTACACCAAGAGCACCGGCGTAGAGCTCTAAAGAACTCCCTCGAGCTCGTTCATCTCCATCGTTATCATCTTCAGCGGCGCTCGCTCGCACGGACTTCCTCTGATTCGAAACCGAACCAGAAACCGAAACTTGCGAAGAAGAAGACAAAGAAAAAGATTGGCCATTGGAAGATGAACGAGCGCTTACAAACGAGATTACTCTTTTTTTGTTTCCTTTGCAGTGGTTATTCGTGGCAGCACTTTTAGCGATCACGGTTCGCGTTAAAGCGTTCATATTTATTCGCGCAGTTCTTAAATAATTCGACTCTGTATCGTTGATATCTACAGACAACTTTAAAGACAACTTTAAAAGACAATTTGTAGCGTAGTAGTAAAAACACGTGCTTCTGAATAATTTAGGGTTTCAGTCAATTGTTTAGGGTTTAGGGTTTAGGGTTTAGAGTTTCAAATGCAAAGTTTAAGAAATCAGAACATACTATTTATCACATCGAAAAGAAGGAAGGAAGGAAAGACACATAAAAGATGTTATCGCAAGTGACGAAGAAGCTCTTAGCACTAGCGATCGCGTTATTCGTGATCATGCTCGGATCCCTGTTTGGATCGAGCGAAGCTAAAGGGACGACCGAAGCCGGTCTAGCGTTTTTGAAAGAGAACGCGTTAAAAGAAGGCGTGGTCAGTTTAAAGTCGGGATTACAGTATCGCGTGCTGAAGAGTGCACCGAAAGGCGCTTTAAGGCCTAAACTGAACCAGGCTTGCCTGTGTCATTACAGGGGGACGACGATCGAAGGCGAAGAATTCGATTCGTCGTATAACAGAGGCGAACCGACGAAGTTTGCGCCGAATCAAGTGATCAAAGGATGGACCGAAGCGATGCAGTTAATGGGCGAGGGCGATAAGTGGGAGTTAGTGATCCCGTCCGAGTTGGCGTATGGCGATCGATCGATGGGACCGCAGATTACGCCAGGGAGCGTGTTGGTGTTCGAGATGGAAATCATAAAAGTGGGCGCTTGAATTACCTTTCGATGGTTCGTTGACTTAAGTTTATATAGGCTCGAAATATACGTATAAATATTTAGTAAAAAGTATCATAATTACGTAAGTGAATTGAATTGAATGTATATGTTTTACGCGTAACCGGCCATTTTCGCGTTTTTGCGTTGATTCTTATCGGCTTTTGTGCCAGAAGTCATCATCGCGACAAACTCTTCGTAATCGATCAAGCCGTCTCCGTCTTGATCGGCCATTTCGATTAACTCGTTCACGTCGCCAAAGTTTGCACGCGCACCGGGGGGCATTTTATCCAACGCCATTTTAAATTCTTCGATCGTGATAGATCCATCGCCATCGACATCAAAGTACGCAAACGTTTTTTCCATCGCGTCGCCAGAATGTTGCGAAGCCATGGAAAGCGTAGCGGCGACAAACTCTTCGTAATCCAGTTCGCCGTTACCATCGATATCGATTTCATTCATCAAATTTTGTAACTCTTCCGTCGCCGCGGTCGAGCCTTTCTTACGTAAACCGGCTTGAAGCTCGGCGATTGAAATCGTTCCAGAGTTATCCGTATCAAAGCCTTTGAACATTTCGCGCAAACCTTCCAACTCATCTGGCGATAACGTCTTAGCCATGGCAATTAATCCGAGCTTTTTGAACTTGGTAATTGCGGCGAACGATTTGAGACGTTTGACGATGGCATTATCGAGCTTCTTCGCTGGAGCGCCACCAGTGAGCCAATCGTGGCTCAAAACCTGGTCAGGCGTGAAGCGTTTCTTTGGATCTTGGACCAACATTTTGCTGATTAAATCCTTCGCTCCTTCAGAGATCGAACCCCATGGATCCGCAGTTAAATCATATTCGCCTTTCAAAACAGCGTCGAAGATTCCGTTTTCAGTCGTCGCCCAAAATGGCGGCACACCGGATAACAAAATGTATAAAATAACCCCGCACGACCAAACGTCCGATTCTTTCCCGTACGATCTTCTCAAAACCTCCGGGGCGACATAATACGCAGAACCGACGATTTCATGAAACACTTGATCTTCTCTAAAAAAAGCGGATAAACCGAAATCAATAGCACAAATTTTCGAATCATACTCCTTCGTTTTCAACACGAAATTTTCAGGCTTCAAATCTCTGTGCACGACTCCGAGCTCGTGGCAGTGCTGAATAGTTTGCACGATCGTCTTGAAACAATCCGCGGCGTCTTTCTCGGAGTACTTACCACGTTCGACAATTCTATCAAACAACTCGCCTCCACACAAAAGCTCCATGACGATATAAACATGTCTTTGCCCTTCAAACGCTCCAACGCATTTCACGATGTTCTCGTGGCCGCCTAAATGATACAAAATCGAAATCTCTCTCCTCACGTCGTCGATGTCCTCCTTCGACGTCAATTTCCTTTTCGCGATCGCTTTACAAGCAAACTCTTCGCCGGTTTTCTTGTGTTTAATCTTATACGTAGTACCGAACTGTCCTTTTCCGAGTTCTTCGTGGAACGTATAGAGGTCGTTTATGTCCGAAGTCGTCCTCCCTAAGACCGAGCCTTTCTTCGATTTCGAACCGAGTGGCCCGCCTGCATGGATCTTGACCGATTTCTTTTTTTGTTTTCGATTCGTTAAAGGTTTAAACGCGTAAAATTAGGTCAATCGCGTTCAAAGTTTCTTCTTCACCGTTTCGTTTCACTGCTCGAATAAAGAAGACGAAGAAAAAGAGCGAACTGAAAAGAGAAACACGAATTCGAAAAGGGATATATAATGCACCAGAGAGGAAAGATAATTGCGTTCCACTAAACACGAATAAAACGAATATAAAATACGAACGAACGACGAACATAGATCGACTAAAGAAAAAAAGAGCACAGTAATAGAACGAAGTACCTCTCCCGATGGAGTAGACGAACTGCAACCCATCGTGTTAGGTTATGGTATATTAAGTAACAAAGCGCTTTTGATTTTATGTCGAATCGTGCTATGAGGGGACCGACTTCTTTTTTGCGCTCGGTTTTGGACTTTTGGTCTTGCTGATGGTAGACAAATGGACAATGTGGTGTTTTAAGTGAGTTAGTACCTGTTTTTAGCGAAAAAGGGCCATTCCGTACAGTGGGGACGACCATCTCAAGAAATGAGAGAAAAAAAAAATCAAACTTTCTTTTGATGTTCATTTCTTTCCAATGCGCACTAATACGTTCTATCGCACGTGTTAGAAAAAGAGAAGACGTTCACGTTGACGACGACCATGAATAACGGGAGGAATTTATTGAGACCGACCGCGTGGTACGCAGAGCAGAGAGCGACGAGGATAGTACGTTCTTCTTCTTCTGCCAGCTCTTCCTCGAGTAATACTAACGACGAAGTGATTGGAATAATGCAACGACAACTGCGACGACAGAGGAACAACGAGTTAAGTATTAACACGTATCACTCGAAGCGAAGAGAACACAGAACGAATGAATTGGGGGAAATAATAAACGAAGACGATTTGCGAGAGAATATTTTGGAGCAGCCTGGATTCGATGCAGAAGGGAAAATGAGATTTTCGATCATGATCGTGGCAGAGGAGTTGAAGCTAAAGAATGAAGTCGTCGAGGAAAGATTAGAGAACTTGTTCGACTTAGTGCCTGGATTACGAACGAAAATAGGGGTGATGAAAATAGCCGATTTAGTGCGTTTAGCCGCATCGATTCCAGATGTCTATAAGAGGATTATAAAGTTGAAGAACGTGTTCCCGAGTGGTGACGTTGGGAGAATGATTACGAATCGTCCTTCGATTGCGTTGGAAAATATAGATGATATCGAGCGTAAGGTTACGCAGTTGAGAACAGAGTGTCCGAAATTGAACTGGGATGCGATTTTAAGCGACCATAGTTATATATTAGCCATTGCAAGTCCGAAAGAAAATTGTTCTATTCTTCGAGAGAAGATTGGAGTTGATGCGTTTCAAATGTATATTGCGAGAAATCCAGAGTCGCTTTTAAGCGTTCAAACTGGTGAAGAACTATTAGAGTACGACAATGGTACTTTGAAACAACTTAAGAGAACTCTAGAGGGCGACAAGAAAAGCGACGGTTGGTAAAACTATAGCAGAGAACCATATAGAGATAGAGACATGATGATGTTAGCAGAACATGCTAAACTAATATATAATAATCAAAACTACGTAGTAGTACTACATTTAGAACGAACTAACTCGTTCATCTCTTGAATACTTTGTCTCACGACTAACTTTCTTTTATCATTCGTGCAATTACACCTCTTGACGCATCTTAAACAATAAATTAACCCGCGACCTTTACGAAACGAACAATCGCAAACAACACCGGCCCAATTCAAATCACCTAAACATATGCAACAATCGAGCTCGTTAAAGTCACAAAAATGTTCCATCTTTACAACTTCTCCGCATACCTTTGTCGCCTTTTCTCTTCTCTCTTCTTCGATTTTCACTCTCTTTTCCATTTCTCTCCTAACCGTTTCTTTCCATCCGCTCACGCGTTCGCATCCGTTTGTTAACGTCAATAAAAGTTGATCATGAGCAACGGATTGATATCTTTTATCACCTACGTATCGTTCAGTCGCGAATGCGCCAAACGGTAACCAATCCACTGGAGCAAAGTTCACGGCCTCGGCGCAGTTATACCCAGTATTGAACCCGGCGTGGTACGAATACGGAAACGTAATTATGTAACTTCGCGCGTTTTGTTGCACTCTATAAACAGGGATCCCTGCGGCTTTAATTTCTTTCGGCGATAGGATTGTCACTAGAGAGTGTAATAAATCTGGTTGTGCTTCGAACAAGTGCGGTAAGCGAGTTCGCATAAGTTGTTCAAATTTCAGTGAATATTCCGCCGGAATGCAGTACCAAACTTTTGGGTCACCAAAATGGTGGTAGTTGACGCTATAAAAATGATGGTCTTCGACGTGCCAACAAAACGTCGATAAAGTCATGCCAAAGTAAAGCCAAGGGACGGTAATTCCGGTCGTTCGTTCTACGTGCGAAAGACAGGAACTTTTATTATAAGGCATTTTTGTCACGTTCCAAGGATTATTCGCAAACTTTCTTTGTTCTTCGTCTTTATGCTCGTTCGTTGGCATGCCAGATCCAGTTTCAATCGTTGCAATATCGGCGCCATAAATAACTTCAATATTTCTACCTTCAGAGTCTTCTATAATTCTCCAAAACTCGCGTTCCATGTCTGGGATGGAGATATCAACCGGTTTCCCGGTTTTCGCGTCTGAGAAATATCTCGACTTGAAATATTCCGAATATTTCTTCATGCTATCCATCGTATGTCTCGCACCGCTTTGAAAGCCGTACGTTTTTGTCATTTTCTCTACTTCTTTGTTTATGAATTCATCTTTTTGTTGCTTTCGTTCTTGATATTTAATTTTTGAGAGTGAAATTTCGCGCCCGTTTTTGCCAACAACGGCTCCACCCATTCGCCCATTAGCGTTAGTAGTATTTGGAGCTGGCGAGGGCGTTGGAGTTAGAGTTGGAGTTGTCGTTGTTGTAAGGGAAGGAGGAGGAGGAGCAGGCGCCGCTGCAGTCATTCTACCACCAACGACATTCGTAGCCTTTTCGCCTATTTCTTCCTTCATTCTAGCTCGTTTCCCTAATCCAGCCGGTCTATTTTGTAACTCGTTCACTGCTTGTATTCTCGTCCGAAACCTCATGAATTCCTTATTCGGTAAACAAAACTCGGGTTGCCAACTTTTCGGGGGCACTATATTCGCCAATCCAAACTTCTCAGCCTCGGGTCTAATCTTATTAATATACTCTAAAGGATCTCCGTTATTCCATTCTTCTTCGGTAGGGAAATATTGCGGACACGCCGGTACATCTTTCAACCATTCGACGCCTTTTAACGGTTCATATCGCGCGTGTACTCTCGGTCCTTTCAAGCACTCGAAGCATCCTTCTCTATCGAATAAACATTTATCGCATCCGAAAATTTCGTTCGTGGTTACGTACGATTTCTCTGGCGGTCTCAATTTCGCCGGGTCTTTATCTAAATTATTATTGTTATTATTTTGTAGTAATTGTTTGTTGTTCCCATTCGTCGCGTTATCAGTAGCAGACTTCGTCATCTTCATCTTCTCCTCTCTCTTACGTTTAAGCGCGATTGCGACCATTTTTTTCTTCGTCTCTTCGTCCCATTCCTGACGCCCGTTCTCCACCGTCTTCACAATCGCACCCATATCCGCTCTTTACTCTGTAATACCTCTCTCTTTCTCTTACACGCGCGCTTAAAACGAACGAAGAAAACGCACTTCGCGCGAATTCCAAACAAATCTTCCCTCGCGCCCCCTAAACTCGTTCCGCGACGCGATCGTTCAATAACCAAAACTGCTCAAAAAACGTTTCACGCGTGTTCTACTTAACCCTATTTTCTTCTTAATCTCCTTCTTTACCTTCGTTTACGTACTGTTTACTATGTGACCATTTTCTCTCACTTGATGAGAAGAGGAAGAATCAAAAAGAAGGGGCAAAAAGAGGGACATTATGCCCAACACCCTAAACCCTAAACATAGTCAATTTTTAACGACCTCGCCCATAAAAAGCGAGGACGAAGCTACGAAATAATCCTCAAAATCGCTTTGATCCACTGGTGCACGACACAAACGAACAACAAACAAGTTTGCACGATTCCAAACATTTAAGTACGCGTACTCACGCTACCACTTCCGTTCTCTTCAAGTGCGCGTGTGAGTTATATATACATATATATATATAGAGAGAGAGAGAGGGCGGCGTTTTCGTCACACGAACAATAAAAGAGAGATCTGTTCAACTGTACTGTTTTGTAGCGCGGGAAAGAGTTTGCGTTTAGGATATATACGTATTCACAGAAATGGGCGTCATCGATGATGATCAAACGATGAAGAAGAAGCTTCAGCAACAACAACAACAACAACGATCATCATCGTCTACTACTACTGCTACGTCTTCTTCTACTCCTTATTTACGACGAGACCGAGGAGGTCTCGAACTGCCCGCACGTTCTTCTTCTGCTGCTGAAAGTACGAACGATGTATCGCAGCAGCGGGCGTTCGACTTCGAGGAAGTACCGACGTTTTGGTCCGCGTGCGATGAGCTCGCGCAAACGTTGACAGAGTTTGAGCAGAACCAAAAACAGGCGCAGCACGCGTTGTCTTCGTACGTCATCGAGAATTGCGTTTTACCGGCGATCGATGTAAACGTCGCGAAGGTTCTGAGGAAGAGAGAGTTCTTGAAGGCGATGAACGTGGCGGAGATTACGGCGAGCGCGATGTTTTTAAGGCCGAGCTTATTGCGCGATATGTTGAGAGACGACCAAGAAGCGATTCAGTATTTGTTCGAACGCGTTGGAATGTTCGCGCAACGAGCTATTGAGATTGCTGGAGATCAAAGGTCGTTCGGCGGCGGTACCCTGTCTCGTAGTGCGAGTTTGACCACGACGAACGATAATAATAACGACGCTCTCATCGTGCAGCAATCGAGCGGCGGAAATTCGAGAGCTTCTTCTTCGTGCGATTACGATTTGCTAACGCGCGCTTCGAACCTTCTCAGAGCGACTTTGGATCAGAAATACGCTGTAGATGTATGGTCGTTAAATGTTCTTCGCGATTCAAGAGAGCGCGTTGCGAATGAGAAAGAAGTCCTCGCCGAGAAAATTGCTGACCAAATTGCTGAATTGGAGCTCTCCGATTTGTCAGCCGTTTCAAAAGCAAACGAGGAAAAAGAAGCAGAGAACGACGACGATGACGTTGATGATGGTGATAAAAAGCAAATGATGACGACGAGTGATGGTAAAAAGATTTTGAAGCGCAAAGCCGTCAAGATTCTTAAACGTCAAGAAACTCACGAGTTACAACAACAACTGCAAAAATTGCCGTCGTATAAAAACTTTACTACTATGGATGGCGATCGTCCTCTCGAGTCTAGCGATTCTAATCGAGCACAAAAAGAGAGAGAAGCGATAAAAATTGCTCAGAAAGAGTCTGGAAAAGCGCTGGATAAAATCCGCCAAAAAGCGAGCCATCTTGCAGAAAAAGAAGCAGAGTCGAGAAAGCTCGAACAGTCTGACATTGCAAAAGAACAAAGAGAAGCTAAAAAAGATTCCGAAAACAGGAAAAAAGTACTCGGTTCTTTCATTTCTCTTCCAACGGTAGACAAAGTCGTCGTAATCGCGGCGGACGAGAAAGAGGAGAATACAAAAGTGGCGGTTACTGTTTCAACTACTGCTTCTTCTTCTTCTGACGAGACCATGCGCGAGAAAGCGCTCGCGCGCGTTCTTCTCCCAAGCAGCGATTGTACAAATAAAGTGGACAAGTTCACGAGCGTTCTTTTGATTGCCATCGAGTCTCTTTTAAAGGGAGGAGTCTCGCAAGAGGAGTTTCCTGTAACAATTTCTCTCGGTGATACATTCGAGTCATTTGTAACGAAATTCATCCAATTATCGCAGCGACAGGAGAAACTGGTATTTCAAGCAGCAGTTGAAGAAGATGAAAGCGATGATGTTATTATCATCGAAGACAAGAATCTTCTGTTAAGCGTATTTGATAACGCATTGAGTACGCTCTCTCGAGCGCACGCAGACTCAACTGGCAGTGACTCAGTTCGTGCTCGCTTGGCACGATCTGTCGCGAGGTTGACACCAGATCGTGAAACGGTTACAAACACGCGTTTGAACGTCATCTTGACTATTTTTGACGAAACCATGCGTCGTCACGAAGAAGAAGTTGGCGAAAATGGCGCCATGAATCCGGATGTTGCTTCTATTACAGCCATGGCTGGAAGCATCATCGGCATGCCGATAGACTCGATTCCATTCGCGCTGACGTTTGAAGGTACGCTGAGCGACGCTAAAGCACGTGTTTTACGAATATCTCTTCGTAAATGTATCATTGATCGTGCGATTTTTGGCTCTCAAAAAGTTTCCAAACGACTTTTCCGAATCGCATGTTGTTGGCTCGCCCGCACCATCTCGGAAGCAACCTCGGCGGATGATGACAAACAAAAAGAACTTGCTGAAAACGCATTGGAACGCATTTTCAAATCGAGCGAATTCATTTTTGGACTTTCAGTTCATTACAACCGCTCAAGGAACAACGGCGATCCAAATGACACGAAAATTCGTGGGTATATTCGTGGCGATGGCGATATGGATATCGACGACGACGAGCACGATTTGGAAGACTTTTTTGAAGCAGCAAACGCAAAAATTATTTTTGGATTACTTGCTTGGCATGCATTACCTGCTTCAAAACGCCGCGAATCTGCCTTAGAAGTTTGTTTCGTGCGAAACGATTACTATAAACGCCCCGGGCAGAAGAATATGAAGAGTTTGAAATCAATAGCGAATGCGCACCGCGTCGCTTCAACGCTTTCGCATTTGATTCGTTTCTTTGACACAGCTCCAGATTTTGTCCTACAGTCGTTCAAAAATCTCGCAAATGGTACAGAAAACTTTGTCAGGTTTAAAGATGAATTCTTCTGGTTTCCTTGGAAGACTCAGCTCTGTGATATTGAACGAGTTGAAGCAAATCAATCTTCGAGGACAAAGGCAAAATTTGCGAGTGATCTTGCAAATCTTGGCGCTCATCAAATGTGTGCAGTTCTCGCCGACGAAGACAATCTATCGAAAAATAGTAACTTTGACCAACATGTTGCCAATAAGTTGAAGAGAACTTTAGGCCGACTGACGTTTCTTTTACCATATAACTCGGCGAGAATATATAAAACTCAAATTGGTGGTAGTTTTGTTGAAAGAGAAACGGATTCTTTAGAAGTAATTGACGAAGAAAAAGAACAGATTGTAACAGAATCGAGAGGTCAAGACAATGCTGCTGTGAATGACATATCCCGTTCCCGAGGCGGTATGACTTTACTCCATTATACTCGTGATTTAATGGTTTCGTCATCAGCGGCATCTTCCCTCGCGGCAGTGATGAATAGCACAGAAGATCACTCGAATAAAATTGACGTCTTGAAGATTTTCGCTCTAGGCTCGTCACTTTTTCAGGGAACATCGATTGACTTAAATAAGAATAGAAATGCGAGAAACCCACTCGTTTTAGCAGGCTTCGATGAAGCACTCGTTGCATTGACTCGAAGTGTTGAAACGAACGTAGTAATTCCTAACGTCGTCGTTTGGACTGATTTAGCGCGAGCTTGCGAAACGCTCATGGCACGCAGAGAAGATGCCATCAACGAGTATCACAGCGCTCAACACGATTCTTCAACTTCATCTTTAGTTGAGAACTTCTGTGATATGGTTGCGTACGCGCGTGTACCGAAATCAAACGCTGATCACGCTTTCAAAACGTACTTTCCAAAGGAAACATTTGAGAAATACGAGAACGATTCTTTTTTTGCTTCAATTAGCGAAGAGAGCTGGCAAGAGTTTAAAATTGAAGCTGCGAAAAATGTTGGCGCTAGAGGGAAAAATTGTGGCCTGAATGTCAACGTGGAGAGATATTTCATGGACGAAATCACTGATGTAAATTCGATGACGCTGCTTTTGGAAAGAATTTGTGTCACGACTGTGGCGTTATGCAAAAAGCAAAAGGAAATCGATGCGCGTCAGTTTAAGAAAGAAGTCATATCGCCCATAAAATCACCGAAGAAGTCGACAACTCTAAATCGAACTTCATCAAACGATGAAATGCGCTCAGCTCGCTCAAATCTGTCCCAGGTATTGGAAAATCTTTCGCGGGCTCCGATGTTGACCGGTTTGTCGACGATTGCATTGACTGCGGCGGATGCCGCGAGACCTACTGATTTGTCAGAAATCGAAAGAATTAAAGTCCGTGTTTCGAGGACGTTTCATGAAGCGCTGCCTGAAACGTTACCGATTGCGTTACGAAACATCGCACAAGATGCGATTTTGAGCTCAGAACAACGTCATCTGAAGAAAGAAAGAATGTCAAAATTTATCGTTGCGGCAGTTGTGGACAGAGTCAAACGCGCGACTATAATTATTTCAGAAAACATTCAGAAAACAGATACTCGTCTTACTGCTCGGTCACATCCAAATGTAGCGCTCTTTATTGAAGCATTGTGTGAAATATTTGTTTCTTTTTCTGATGAAACGAAAGAGTACTACTGTACCGAGATTATGTCTTCAATCTGTGAGAGTATTGCGACGATTTCTAAATGCATGCCCTCTGAAACAAGGAAAGCTCTTGCAAACGTTGATGAATCGCAGACTATTGAAAGTATTACGATGCTTCTTGACAACGTTAAAGTTAAAAAATCGGCGCGCATGTTAGTGGATGCTTTGGAAGTTTCTTTAGAATTTGAAGATGACGTGGCTTCGAGGGCATTACGAAGTATGCCAGAAGTCATCGAAAAAGGTCGATTCGATGCGGCAGCTTATATTTTGAAGCGATATTTGAGCGAAGATACCGTTTCGTCTAGCTCAGCGGATGAAAAGAAAGAGACAAGATACATAGAGTATGCCGCAGAAGCAGTCATTGACACATTGCGTACTTTCTACCTCGAAGATGACGAAGATAACAGCGGTGAAAGTGGCGGCGGCGACTCTGGTATTTTCTCAGGCGCATTTAAGCAACGTGGAAGTAAGGCAACCAAAGTAAAAGAAAAATCTTCTTTAGAAAGTTTTGCAAAATTGTTGCGTCTTGTCATCAAAGCAGGGAAAGATGCTAATCGTGTCATGTCTAATGAAGCATCAATGAAGCGTTTTATAGCTACTACGCCGCCGCCGCCGCCGTTTAAAGAAAGTATTACAGAAACTTCTGAAAACGAAGTGCCAGAGCAGACAAACGTAAATTCATCGGTAGTTTTGCCCGGAAATTTAGAAGACATGGAATACGAGACTATTGAGGAACGAATTGCGAGAGATAGTGAAATCGAGCATGAACTATTTGAGCAAGAACTGCTCGCTCTTTCAAATGTTCCAATTATTGAGCAGCTGTTGCGCCAGGCAAATTTGGATGACCCGGATGGAAATTCGGACGAAGCTGCTGCTAGACGTGAAATTACACTTGAAGCGGCTTTTTCGAGTTTGTTAAGCGAAGCACGAGTTGCATTTAGCACCAGAAACGGCGGCACCAATGTCAATCAGTTCTTAGGCACCACCGGTGATGCCGCGCCTACTCAAACAATTCCAATCGCATCAAATGAAAGAGTTGGCGATGTTTCTTCTGGTGATTTGGATTTAGCCGGAACTAAATTATCCAAGTGTTCTTTCATATCGCAAAAGGATTACCAACGTCAGCATTGGTATTTTTGCTACGATTGCAATCTTGTTGGCAACCGCGGCTGTTGCTCTACGTGTGCAATGAGCTGTCACAAAGGCCATCGTCTCGCGTACTCTCGAGAAAGCAAATTCTCGTGTGATTGCGGTGCTGGACAATCCAAGCGCAACAATTCATTCGTTCCATGTGGTTGCTTAACTGCAAATCAGGCCAGTCGTACTAAAGAGGATTGGTATGCTGAGGTTGTTGGCAAGCCTTTGGAAATTGTTTCCGCTGAATCCGATTCTGAGCTTGAAGATGAATCTGCTCCTACAGAAAGTACTATCAAAGAGCTCTTCGATAAAAGAATGCTTTCGACTTGGACGTTACCCAAAGAGCTTTCTGCTAAGCTTGGCACTGCTTTGAAGTCTGCAAGAGTGAGCGATGTTCTTGAGCGCGTTGCTAACAATTGCATTGATAAACTTGGCGTAAACGAAACCGAAGGTGATTCTTCCGAAGACGAAGAAGGATATGCGAGAACATCGGCGGGCGTTAAAAAGGAAAAGATTATGCATTTCAGTAGAGCATTTAAGCCGGGGACGTTTGAGACTAAGCCGAGAGAGGATTTCGAAGCCAACACACAAATGATTGCTCAAGTTTTCCCGCTTCCAAGTAAGAGTTGCCTGTCAGCCTCTTCATCTGGCCTACTTGCTGTTGGTGAAGGTGATAAAGTATCCATTATTTCTGCGGATGCGTTATACAATCGCGATAGTATGAATGAGACGTATGAACCTCTATTAAGAGTTAAAGCGACGTTTGAAGTGTTTAATGTTTGTTTCAACCCGAGCGACGCTTCGAAGTTGGTTATGAGCGGATTGCGCGATGCTCAAGTATTATCGCTCACTGGAACATCTGAAGTTATGAATAGGATATCAATTGACAATCTTTTCGATCGCGATCAAGAGTTTGGAGCATTACTTTCTTCTAAATGGATCCCGGGATCGGCGAGTACATTGGCGTTGTCTTCTCGTGACCATACGAAACTTTTCGATTGTGGTGCTAAGAATGCTTTGGTTACACCTATGGGTCCAAGAACAACTCTTACTCCTCCAATAGGTCGGTATTTCGTTGGTTGCGATTTCTTTATCGAAACCGGTGGTACGGACGAGAGGCTGATTTTTGTAGCTTTGCTCGATAACGGAGAACTCCACTGCTTGTCATTAGAGGAAGATGCATCTTTCATTTCACTCTGCGAGGATACGTTGATTTCAACAGAATCATTCCCAGAACTAACTCGAAGGAATGATAAGTTCAGTGAACCGGACTCTCCAACTCTTTCGTTCTCCTCTCAAGGGAAGAACGGTGTTTCGCTACACTATTCTCAAACTCACGATATCCTGATTATTTCGTACGAGTCTGGGGATACAGTACTTACGGCAATTGAGCGGGATCAACATCAGCCAGAGTTGTTCAAGCTAAGAGCACCGAAGGTTATTCGTGATGACGATTGTGTCGAAGAGATGACGCTGAGTCCACTTTCGTTAATGTCACCTACTGGAACTGGATCAGCTTCCACTTATAGTGAGCCATCGTCGTCACACAGTCACGCGGCTGCTCCGACTTATAACTTCCTTCCCGTTACGGGTAAAAGTAATGCAGGAGATAAGAATAGAGGTATCGCATACGTTGGAGATTGCGCATTTCAGCGGGATTTCCGAACGCGCTCTTTCGGTGCCGACCCGCACGTTCCTCCACTCTCTTTTATTGCAGTATCGCGACGTGATCAATCTACGAGAGTTTTAACATTTCAGAATGAGAGTAATTTTGAAGGTGTATATACTCAGACTTTGCTTAATACAACTGGTATATATGGCGAGACATCAGATGCACCTGTATTGAGAGGCTTTGCTGGATATCAACCCGAATGGGATCCTGAACATGCTCACGAACAAAGAAAAATGCTGTGCCTGTTATTGGAAGACGGTTCTTTGCGTGTATATTTTTACGGCGAAAATAATGAGCAACAAAGTAAAGAATTTAAAGCGATTGCGGAAACAGATAGTGCGAAATTGAACATGTCTTCAACATCCGATTCTACCTTGGACGTTTTGTATTTTGAAGGATGCTCTGAAATCACGGAAAAGTGTTCAATATACGGTGAATTTGTACCCATTGAAAACGATGAAGATGATTCGATACTACCGATTAAAGATATCTTAATTTCGGATGATACGAATTTGCAAATTCAATCTGCACGAGCAAACGTGGCAGCGATGTTATGTATTTCGTTTCCTCATTCGTCAATGGATCCAAACCTCCAAAGTTTTGCAGGGATCCGTGTTCAAATCAACTACGGAACTTCTGCGATGGATGCAAATTGCGTTCCACAAGCTATTGAAATATCAAAGGGAGGAAGAAAGATCTCCCTTGTTGAAAGTCTCGTCGTATCAAGCACACGTAATCCATCTGTCAATACCAATTCAGAAGCTACGTCGACGAATAATTCTAGGTGGTTTGATATCCCTTTGACGGCTAAAGAAGCAGCTTCGTGCACAGAAAAGAATGGCTTGTTAACTTTAATCTTTCATCCTTCTTCTGCTGCTCCTCGCGGCTCGTGCTTTAAAATCTCGCGCGTTTTGGCTTACTCTTCTCCGAGAGCGCACATCGAGCAATCGATGCGAACTCGTGCTATTGCTTCGCGAGAGAAATCGTCGATGCGCATTCAATCTAGGATTGCCCGTGCAACTCGTCACTCGGATCGATCGAGTAGAGATGTGCCATCGAAGCAAGAGGAAGAGTCGTCATCAATTGATTTTCCCATCGTTCTTGACGAAGTATTCTCTGCAATCGCAATATATGCGCGACTTGATCACGCTGGGAATAACAGTGTAACTACAACGCCTCAGAAAAGTCTCCGACGACTATCATTTTCAAAGCAGAAACTTTCGGCTGCAGTTCGAGTTTTTGCAGCAGAGGGATGGTCACCTTCCATAAAGATAAAGCGAAGTGCGTTTAAAGCAATTAAAGCGAAATCATCTGATGATGTTGCCATGAAAGACTTTTGTGCAGTGAGTGTAGCGTTATCTACGTTTCGCATGATTCAGAAAAACTTTGAATGGCGCCGCGATGCAAATTGGGCTTTACCAGAATCGGACATTCAAAGTTTCGCCAAAGCGTGTAAATCGCTTGGGCGTCCGTTCGTTCGTCGACCGAATGTCATGCAAACGTGTGACAACGAACAGTTTCAAAAGCAGACTCTCGAAGCTTTAAGACTAGGACTGTGCTTAACACCTCGCGTTGTTAGGGATTCGCACGGCGCGTACGATTGCGAAGAATTCGTACCTCACTTAATTCGAGCTTTAATTGCTTCATGCGAAGGTTTCGCAAACAATCCTCCATCGGCTAAGCTTGCTCAGAAAGCAGCAGATATGGCTGTAGCGTGTTTGAAATCGGGTGACGATAACTTTTCGAGATCTATTGCGCTGGCTCTACTTGATATTTTTGCTCCAAGTATACCTAATGCAGAATTTTTCTTTGATCAAAATGGAACTTCTGGTATAACCGATTTCTTGAGACAGCCTACGTTTGTGGTTGCTCTAAAAGAAGATGTTAACGCGGCTTCTACATTCGCAGATGGACGAGTCCGTAGGCCGACGCTTTTGGGAGCATCAAGTGGTTTTGCAAACTCAGAAAACACTCCAAGTGGAGCTGGAATTCTTTCAAGTTTTCTGCAAGCAGGCAATCCTGTGAGTGGCGGACACCGCTGTGACATGTGTGATGAAACGATTGAAGGTATCCGTTGGCACTGCGAGGTTTGTGACGATGTGGATTTGTGCTCCGAATGTCGTGCTCGTGGTGGGATTACTGGACCGTTACTCGAACAAGGTCATCGAACTACGCATCCTCTCAAAAGAATTGTTCTCTCTAAAGCAGCTCCTTCTGGTTCGACGATTGTTCACAAAAAGAAAGTGACCATAAACCTTTCAGAGTCGAATAGGAAGCTCATCTCCGCAATCGTGGAAGATATTTGCGATCCAACCAGGTTAGCGGCAACGAAATATTTGAGCGCGTTTTTACGGGAAGATAATAGTTCTTCGCCGGCAAAACATATTGTGGGTAAGGACTCTAAGCCTCCCAAACCTAGCGCTTCTGAATTAAATGTCGTGACTTCTGCTCACGCCTTGTTCTTACGGATGCTATTGAGAAGTGACTCAGAGGCTTCCGTGTTGGTCGCAAAGTTATTCTCAAAAGGTCTTGTTGTTCCTTCAATCCTATCGAAGTCAGGTACTAATGAGAAACACACTAATATATCAGAACGTGATTGTCGCATACTTGCACTTTCAGCTTCTGCGGCAATGGCATCCACTGAAAAAGAGGCGTCGCTGGTATATCCAGACGGGAAAGAGGGTGCTAGAGATGTAATGGAGTGGACTAAACGCGTAGTCGAGTCTCTTCTGTGTAAAATTGCAGAACTCGGTAGAAGTAATTCTCAGCATGCTGACAAATTTAGTTTCATTTCGAACGTTAACGACGTGTCGCATACTGCAGATCAGCAGGATAATGAGGACGAAAAGAGAAGGAAATTTTCAGAGCAGCACGATAAATTACTCTCAGCTTTGGAGTGTGTGGTCTTACAGGCGAAATGTGCAATGGATGCGTATTACAAGCGTGATTCTGCTTCAGCTTTTGTTGAAAATATGGACGCACCATCAGATATTTTGAATATTGCTCGTGAAGCTTCGTCATCAACGGCAGATTTGCAGAGTTGGACGAAACTCGTCGTTCAGTGCTATGCAACTTCTGAAAGCTTACGTAAGAAATCCAATTCGCGTAGGCAGAGAGTATTTGAAGCCGTCACTGAAAGTTTGGCGTGGTCTATTGACGCACGGGGTGAAAAGGTTCACGCTATCAAGGATGCTGGGATAATTCTTTCGGCCTGTGAACACATTATATTTTCGCTCAAGAACATCACTACGATGGATAAGGAAAACATAATTGCAAGAATACTCTCGAGCCCATTGGAAATTATGTTTGACACTCTGAATCGTACGCCTGAGTCTTTTGCGCTCGCGTTAACTTCAATGCCTTCGGTCATTCTTGCCGCTGTAAAAGTAACGACAAAAGCAATTGAACGATTTCCACTATCTGCAATAGATCAACGCGAACATGCGTGTCTTCTCTTTGAGTTTGCTGCTGAATACTGCGTCGAGTCAACAAAGAATGAGCTCTCGGGAGTTGTCGATTGCATCATAGAGACTACTTTGTTAGGATCATCAAAGAATTCTGCCAGAGATGCATCGATGACTTGCTTGAGAGCGTTCTGGATAAAATTCAAAGAGATACGCGTGGAAAATGATCGTCAAAACACCTATTTGATAGCCTTGGCGAGATCACTTACTAGAGCTTTGTCTTACGTCGCTTATGGTTCTCGAATCGAGCGTGTATCACAAATCGTCGCCTTCGCTCTCGAAGAAGATCTTGCGGTGTTTGCCAACGACCACGAAGTTTTGGCCAATTTGGAGTTATTTTGCGCTAATGCAAGAAAAGCGAGTGAAAAGTTGCAAACGCATCCTAGAAGAGAAATGTATGCAAAATTGGAGGCGTTAGAAGCGCAGTCGCAGTCTTTGATCAAAACTAAGAAAGCGACTGGGGGCGATACGTTTTCGCAGAATGAAAATGCAGTGAATTTGTTATTGGAGAGCGATGAAGACTTTGCAAAACATGCTAAATGGCTTGAGACAGATCCGAACCCAGATGATATTACTCTAGCATACGCATCAACGCCGTATCTCAAGACTCCTGTGCACCTCATGAAGGGTACTCGCGCGTTTACAGCAAACGCAGCTTTGACGATATTCAGCGAAGCGTGCAGATTCAAAGAAATTTCACTTCAGTTGACTCAGTTAAAGGCTAGAAAATCTTCGAGGTGGCCGAAATCTGTTTCTATTTGGATTGTACCAGCCATCGTATCCGCTTCAACTACGATATTGAACTCTAGTGATAGTGTATCATTGGCAAGCAGACAACTTCCTCGCACGGCTGCTTCGGCTGCTTCGGCCACTACGAACAACATTGTTCCTACGTTAAAATCAGCCATCTCATGGGAGCAACCGGGTGAACCGTGGCAGTTTGTTGGCAATGTATTGTTTGATAACAGAGAAACTGAAGGTATGGTTTCGTTGACCATCCCTGAGGATATTTCTGCAATTGCCATTCGTATCGACTCGTTCCACGTAAATGTCCACGAAAAAGCTTCAGAAATACTCCCTTGCCCGAGATGCAGTCGTCACGTTCAAGATACGTTGCATGGAATTTGTCGATATTGTAGAGAAAATGCATATCAATGTAGGCAATGTCGCAACATCAACTATGAAAATCTTTGCGACGCTTTCTGGTGTAATGAATGCGGCTGTGCGAGGCACGATAAGCTCGATGCTCTCATCACTCACTCAGACGTCATTGGTGACGGGTCGATGGGTATATACACGGAAGAAGAAGCAACGAACGCCATGAAAGCTCTCGAAATTTTAACCTTGAAAGAAAGGGATTCGCAGAATATCATAAAGCAGTGCGAGAGCACGTGCAGATCGCTTCTTTCGCGCGCGTCGGTTGTTGATGAAAGCGAAATTCTGAATGCCGATACTTGTAAATCTGCGCCAACGACGCCATCGAGAACTAAGAAAACAAGGAGTGCGAATACAGTTCCAGCCACGATGTTGGCGTCCGGGTACGCCCCGATCGCACGAGGTCCTCCTGGTAGTTCATCAGTTCAAGAATCATCCGTAGATCAGAATAATAATCCTGACTTCGAGGTGGTTGCGCTTCAATCATATAGAGATGTTGCGAAAAATGCTCGAGTTACTTTAGCAAAGTGTCAAACGAAACGCATTTCTTTACGCCGCGCACTTGATAACTATGCGCGAAGAGGTGAAGGGATAAACGAAAGAGAAAAAGGTATAACACAGAACTATTACGACGGAGAAACCAATCATTTTGGTTCTCTTCGCTCTTACATGTTTGCTATTATTCCTGCGATGGTTTCTCTCGCGCGAGAAAAAGTTTTTTTCTACGCATTTGATTCAAACGGGATGAAGGATGCTCTTTTTATAACTTCATCGATTTTACCTCAAATGGCGCCAAAATTCGCGCGCGTATTGGTTGCTCTTGCAGTCGCCGATGAGAATGTGGATACGCGATCGTGGTTGATTAAGCAGACATCCGAGAGGGCAAAAACATCATCACTTCGCTCTGAAGGAAGCGGTATAAATTTTACGTCTTCTACATTCGAAACAGATGTCGACGTACTATCTCGACTTGCAAGAATGGAGCTTATGAAACGTAACGATGCCAAAGGTGACGCAACTATTGCCGTCTTGCAACTTTCTGAAACGTTGAATCCGATCAAGAATCCAAACCATCGCTTCGTTGATGTAGCTGTGAGAGCAGCGCTGAAGCTTTTTGAGCAAGATGCTGTTGCTCGTCCAGGAGGGAGACGAAGAATGGATAACGAGGACATTGATGCCGTCACTGGATGCATTGAATGCTTTATTAACTCCCACGCTTTAGAGGATGAAACAGTAAGATTAGCTGCGAGTGCTCTAATTGCAATCTCAAAAGGAACGAAAGACGAGCGACTTGCTGTTTTGAAATCTCTTATAGAATTGTTGACGAACGTAGATGTCGTTGCAAATGATGCAGCGGCTGAATCTTTTTATGATACTCTCGAAGGTGCTTCTAAGAGTGAGTTCATAATAGAGGATGACTCTTTTGTTTTTGCAGAATCTAATCTTTCTTCCATGGATGAAATTGACGTGGATGAAACGAATTATAACATCGTGAAGCTCTCAGTCAGAACTTTAACGCAAATGCTCCTCGAAGTTGCTAAATTTGCTTGGGTTCAGAGTGAAAAAAATGCCAGGAGACGTTCACTCGTCGATCCATCGTTTGGTCTTGCTCTGAAAAGATGTGCAAAGTTATGCGCGACAAAAATAGTCTCGTCAGATGAAAATCAAATTCGAGTGAAAATAATTGAGGATGATATAAGAGCGATAACTTTCTCTGCTACGATAGCGAGAGCGCTCGCAGCGCAAAGGGCACCACACGCAATTTCGGCAAACGTCATCTTGGCTGAGCTTTTGGATACGTGCTATAGTGAAAACACTGATGTCGCGGTGAGGACTTCAGTCGCAGGCACGTGCTTCGAGTTATTGCGCTCAGCCGCTAATGCAAATTCTCGTTCTGCACAAACTAATGCAGATAATAGTGGCGATATTATTCTACCCATGGGTGCAGTGTTAGATGAGCTTAAGCGATGCGCACTCCCGAAACCAAAGCCGAAACGCACGTGTTTAGTTCGTTTAGTAAAATCGTCAACTCAAGAAGAGTTTATCCGCGGACACATGTCTCCATCTCCATATGATGTTGCTGCACAAATTCCAGTTGGTGACAACGAAGGAAATACGACATCATCTGATGCAGCAAACGCCGTAGATGTGAGTATTGATGGTGTTTTTTTTGGGGACGAGGTGCAAACAGAGTCAACGCCAACTTTCCGGGATGTAAAGAATTTTATCTGTACGCAACTCGATCTTGTTGGTTTAATTGAAGATGACTTTGGGATGGAATTACTGTCGTGCGGAAACAAGATCATCTCACTCGATCTTAAAGTTGTCGACGTTTGTGAGAAATTTTGGGTCCCAATGCAACAACAGGCAAATAGTGGAAGCCCTCAAACTCGACTCGGAGGTATGAGAATTCCGCCAATGTCTATCACATATCGTCTGAGCGGCCTCGATGGAGAAGCCACTGAAGACCGGATTGATTCAGTTGTATCGGAGATCAACATGGATGACCCGGAAGTTCGATTCGAATCGACTTCGTGCTTGCGGTTTAATGATGGGCTTTCTGCGCTCGTAGCTCTCATTCCAACGATTTCTCGTACTGCAAGGATCAAACCAATCCTCAAAGAACTTTGCGTTTCGAGAGAGGATCTTGCATTTGTGAGGAAAATGAGCGACAGTACTGATGTTCTTGCGCTTTTACAGGCAGCTTGTGAATTGAAAGAAAATCGGAATACGTTATTGGATAATAATGCACTTCCACATCTACTCCGTGAAGCCGCGAGGGCGTTTGAAGCGCGGGAAGATGTCCTAGCAAACGGTATTTTGAAAGTTGTGGATTGTTTATTAGCCGAAGAGCAATCAAAGGCTTCAGGAACTTTAATGACAATCAATGGTGGTGATTTATCCGCGTTATCAGCAGAGGCTGGTCTTAGCGTTGACGCTGCTTTAGAGATATCTAATACTGTTGATGAAATCACAACTATCTTGCGACCATTAACGCCGCCACCAAGAGTTTCAACGCCCTCGATTATTGATTTGAAGGCATCTGGGGTCGGTGGTTCAGGAATCGACTTTGATGAAGAATCAATGCACGAAGAAGACAAGAATCTATTCGACGCGGCTTCCGTATCTCGATCGTTTCTGGACAAGTTGAAAAGATGCGTTAAAGACGGAGAACCAAAGAGGTGCGACGTCTTGGCACGAGTGCTGCCAAGACTTGCATGTGCAGACACTACGGCGACTGCGCATTTGATAAAATTTTGCGTCAACGCATTGAAAACTTTGAATTACGATGGAAGCGGCGAAGGAGATCCGCACTCGTGTGACTTGCTCGCTCTAGAATCGGTGATTAAAATTGTTCGCTGCGCGCCGCATGATGATCATGGTAGATCATTTCGGGAGAATTTCGCGATCCCGGCGATGCCAATCATTCGATCTTACATCGTACACATGGTCGTCAATAACGAGCCTCGTAGCTCTGCAGCTTTCGAGCAAGCGATGATTAAATACAAGGCTTTGCCGTTCGCTTTGAAAATCCTCGAAGCAACGTCGAGAGACTGTGAAAAAACTGCCGTCGCTGCCGCTCAATCATACAACTTGCTCTTAACTTTGCACACGTTGGAAAGTGTGGTCGTCCCGCGTGGATTAGGCACTCTGGCAGAGAAAGCTTTGGAGACGATTGAAGATGCCTCGACTGAAGCCAAGACTGAAATTGAAAACATGCGCGAGAAAACTAAGGAGGAAAAACGAGAGCTAGCGAAGAAGAAACGAGAGCAAATGCTCAAAGAAATGGGAATGATGAAAACAGAACAGTCTGAAGTCAAGGCTGAAGTTTCAGAGTCGTTCAAGAGCCAATTGGAAGAAGATTCCGCGCTCGATGATGGTAATGAAAGTGCGTTGCGATGCAGAGTATGCTATGAGTCTATTAACGAAAATCCAAACGAAACTTTGGGTTTGTATTGTTTCTGCACTCCGATAAAGATGCCGCAATCTTCTGTCAAATTTTCGAGAGAAGACGCTACTGCTAATTACATGGTCGATGACGAGAACATGGGAGAAGACGACGACGATGAAAACGACGATATGATGCATGATGAAGATGGTGATATTATCGAGATCATTGATATGCGTCAACCGGGTTCTGCTTCAGGCTCGTTACGTTCTGCTTTATTTGGAGGACGAGGCTTTCATGGCCGTAATAACAATTCTGTGAGCATAGACCCAAAAGTTGACGCTACGAGAGGATGTTCGTCCGTTTCGCACTTCAACGCAATTCACTTTTCGTGTCACTTGCAAGCCAAACGAGCTGATATAAATCGCCGACCACCGAAACGAGAATGGGAAGGCGCTACTTTACGAAATGCAGAAACGTTATGCAACAACGTGCTTCCCGTATGGACGTCCTCGGATTTACGAGCTGCCGAACGAACATCTACGAGTGACGAAGAGTACGAAGAAAGAAGACGTAGATATGGTCTTGCAGTTGACTCATGGTGGGACAATGTAGGACGAGCAATGCCGATGAACAGACAGTCATCTGCCATGCGTTCTGATCGTTTCAGAGTGGCTACGTTTGATTGCGTCATTTTGATCGGCCGATTTGCTACGAATTCCTCTTTCTCTATAGAGTCCAGAGGAGGCGAACGCGAATCAAACGCGTCTTTGTTGCCGCAGTTGTTGCGTCTCATGCAATTCCACGGGGAATATATATTTGACGCGTCGAAAAATCCTTCGTCTATCGCAGATCCTTCTGCTTCGCCTTTACGAAGGCAATCATCTTCATCTTCACCATTGAGTATCGGAAAAAAACGTGATATTGCTCAGAGAGAGGAGTGGACGCGTTTGGCAAACGCCTTGGTCGATGAAGACTATGGCAGTGGCGACATTGCGTTTTTTGACGAAGCCTTCGACGTCGAAGCTTTTGAGAACGATATGTACGCAATTCTTTTGTATGCCGCTATGACGTTTACGAAAGAAAGATGGGAGAGTGCAATTAAGATTTTCACGCGAAGAGCTGCAGTTTTTGCTTTAAAGTGCGGAGATGATGGCTTACGAGGCGTCTTTACCTCTACCACGGCTTCGGGGGCGCAAGTTCAGCAAAGTGCAAGCGTACAACTTAGAGAGGTGGATGGCGACGCTGCGGAGGTTAAGCTCCCGATTTCATTCGCTGTTAAACCAACTTTGGTATACTTGGCGATTTGCGACGAGATTAACTCGTGGCTGCGTAAGGATTCTCCAGAAGTATTTTATACGCCCGGTCTTTCGGTCTCTTTGAAAAATCTTTCGCAAGCGCTCGTTGATGAACCAGATCCAACAATTCGCGAGCATATTCGTCGCTCGGAGGCGTTAGCTCTAGATCAACAAAGTCGCGACCAATTTGGAAATTCAGAAGCGTGCTTTTCGTTCTCGAAGAAAACGTTAGAGTTGGTTATTAAACTACAAGCTGCGAACGATATCGATACGCTCTCTCAAGTTGGTGGTCGAAGCTATATTTCGGTGAGAGATATCATTCGGTGAGAGAAAGGTTTGAATAAATAATTAATACAACATCAAACACACACAAACACACTCAAGCAATTTCACACATATCGTTTACTTCTTCGTAATCACATCACGATAATCAGTTTCTCTTCTTCGACGCTGACTTGCTGCTCTTTGGCGGCTTTGGCTTTGTCCCGCTCTTCGCGCCTTCCAAGGCGTAAACCGCAATACTCGCGAATAACAACACGAACTGTAAACCGAGCTTATCCACGCTGTCCTTCATATGCGTCATATGAAAATGAATACCGAAAACCATGACCAACGACAACAAGAACGCGCCTTTTCTCGGCATCGCCCATAACATCGCGTACCCGAGTAACTCGACCGAAGCGATGATCTTCATGAACATGAACCCGTCCTTCTTCGAGCACGCGATTTTATACGGTATCTTAAACGCTCGCAATAATCCGTTCGCCCATGGCTGCCATCCATGCTCGCACCATGCCATGCACTCCTGCGTGTTCGCCGTTGGTTGACAGTTCCCTTTTTTACCGATCGCGACTGGACATAACGGGCCGTCGCACCCAAGTATCGGGACGCCGAACTTACACGCCGCCGCCCTGACATACAGAGCCAATGGGAGCACCTTAAGCACTGTCGAGATCGTTCGTTTATTTATGATCTGCGACGTTTTCTGTGTCTTGGAACCAACCTGTTTTTATTTAACACGCGTAAAGCAGAAGAAAGTGTTCATGGTCAACGATCAAGATTCTTTATCAGTTCTCGTTCAAGCGCGAGTACGCGCATGTCAGAGCGTATTTTCTAGGAATGTTTATTTCCCCTACTACAACGAGGGAAACTACAAGGTTTTCCAATTCGGATGTGATGAAATCAAAACCTGTTCGTTATCGAAGAACACGCGACGAACGTAAAGAAAGAGAGAGAGAGAGAGATGAAGCAGAGAGGGAAGCGAGTTTGCGTCGTTTCTTGAGCTTCGAGAGCGATCGGGGCCGACGCGGGTTAATTAATCAATTAATAAACTTACCATTTTTATTCGTTTTTCGATTGTTTCAGAAACGCGTCTTTGGAAAGAGGGGAATGAGTTTTTTAAGAAAACCCCCCTATTTTTATATATTTAGGATTTAGCAATTTAGGGGAATAAAAAATGTCGAAGCTTTTGGATCGGACGCGCAGGGCGAGTTTGTGTGTTTACTGTATGATTACATATCGACGTGACTGACGCGGATGCCGAGCTCGCGGTCGTTCTCGAGTTGCGCTCGAGCGAATTTCGATGAATACTCCAACGCGTGGTAATCTCTCGAATAAGCGACGAAAGCTTTACAGCCGTGTTGTAAGAGCCAAGGGTCTCTTACTCTTAAACCGAGGGTCTTGCGCACGTTGTGGGTGTCGGCGCCGTCGCGGAAAGTGACTACTTTTTGCCACGAGCGACCGTGGTCGTGCGAAGTTGCGAGCGTGAGTCGTAAAGCGCCTAGGTTTTTAGCCGTCGCGTCGTCGTCGTCGTCGTCGTTTGCGCTACTATTACCGCTATTTCTATTGTTATTGTTAATATCGTTTTCATCATCGTTTTCATCATTATTGATTATAATAGAAGCGACAGAGGCCGATCGGTCGTTGAACGCTAGAACTAAAGGTCCTTTCGGTTGTAAACGAAATAATCGAGCCGCTGAATCAAACGTTCTCATTTCGGGAGACATTTCGCGTGGCGTTGTCCACGTTTTGCCTAAATCTGTAGATATTGCCGTGTAAATTCTCGCCGTTTTCTGAGCTCTCAGCGACGCCGAAGTTTGTGTCGTTGGAAATATTTTTGGTCGAAAAATGGCGTATAATCCACCATTGCCGATCTCTGCAACGCTCAAATCGCCTAGCATGATTTCTTTTTTCGCGTCAAACCCGAGCTTTTCGTGTAATCGCGTCGTGTCCCAACTTTTTCCCAAATCTTCGCTGATTATTACACCACATTTCCGCATTTGCTGGATACCACATTTTTTTGGGTTAAATCCGCCCTCACCCGTTAAACCATCTCTGTAGACGATTCTCGTATACGCCGAGATAAAATTTTCACCTTTACTATCAACTATTTGTTTCATTCCATTTACGCACACTGGCAAAACCCAATCACGATTTCCCGTTTTAGTGTTAACATCATCCATCTCTACAACTGGACCGTTTATAGTAATAGGTGCGTTTAAAAAATCTGACGACGATTTCATCAAAATCTTTGGCTCTTCCCATTCTGTTAATGTTTCGTCTTTACTCGCAATGACAAACAAATCGCCGCCTCTAACCCACGGTTTAATTTTATTCCTATTACTAAATCCTAACAAAGGCACCGCCTTCTCATGTCTACACTTATTATTATTACTATTATTCGAAGAAACGGTATAAAACACAAACGCTCTCGCTTTCCCGACGCTCTCAACGAAGATCAATGGATCCCAAATGGCCGGTCCTCTTTGCCTCTTCCAATCGTTCCCATGAAACTTACTGACTTCCTCAAACACGAGCGCATTTTTCCACCCTTTCCCTTCTCCAGTTTTAGATAACGACGTCCTTAAATGTTGCCCGTCCTCGCCGACTACGTCGTAACTCGCTCTAAACACGCTAATAACGCTTCCGTTTTTCAACCTCGCCATACTCGCGCTCCCAACATTTCTCACTCTATCATCATCATCTGCACTTAACTTCCTTTCCCAACAATTCCTACTTTGCCCGCCGTTCTGACACTGCGACTTCCGCAGTAACTCGTGCGAAGTCAGTTCTCCTTGGCTCCTGATCCAATACGATTTCCTGACCGTCTGTTTCACTCGCGCGTCGGCGGTCCACGAAGAACAGACCTCCGTGGCATCACCGACTCTATAGTTTTTTGACCCTGCGCCCGATGCGATCTTTTTTTCCTCGTTCTTTTCGTGATCATCATCATTTCCAGCCTTCATTCGCTCTCGTTCTTCTACGTTTTGAGTAATAACACTGTCACTAAAGCGCCTTTCTTCTACTGAAGAAGAGCTCTTTTCACTGCCGTCCAAGTCGTTCCAAAGCGAAGAATACGCTTTGAACGTGAGCACGAGTACTGAAATAATCACCACCGAAATCGCGATCGGTATATGTTTCGGCTTCATTTTTTTACGCCAAAGGCGTCGTTTCCGATTCGCGTCGATTCGCATTTACGCGTCGTATTCCTTCAATTCGCTATGCGCATTTTTAACGAACTTACATCCAAATTCCCATCATTTCCGACACCGAAACGACGCGTCTCTCTCTCACACACACACACACACACTCACAGAAATCGTGATCGGTGCATATTTATGCCTCCATTCTTCGTGCTCTGGCCGTTTTTTCCGATTCGCATTTACCGTCGTTACGCGTTTCAGAAATAACCTCTTCTCTCGTTGGAAATGGAATTTCCAATCTCATCCTACTAACGAACTTCTTCTTCATAAAAATCAAAGTAGCCTTTCCTTGAACTCTAATAAAGATGTCCGAATCGCAAGAAACGACGACTGCGACGAAGAGAAAGCGCGCGATCACTGACGAAGAAGGTACGTACCAAGCATCGGTACAACTTCTGCGCGTGCAAAGCAAGCGCTCGACCTTTGCAAAGCTCGAGCATTTCGTTCAACTCGTGAACGAATCGGTTTCATCTTCTAAAGGGAAAGATTTCCGGATTAAGGTTGAAATGATCGCGAAGAAAGCGATGCACTGCTCGCTATCGACGACGCAGAGGATTAAGAGCGAGGATAGATTTGTGATGTACTGCGCGTTGAAGAAGAAGCTTCGCGAAAGTTTAAGCAGGAGAGGAAAGAAAAAAGATTTGGACGACGATTTGGGAAGAATGAGATTGGAGAGATTCAGAGTATTCGCGAACGACGAGAAGACGACGACGTTCGTTTGTTTGTGCGAACGAGAGTGCGAGAGTAGGGAGAGCGCGTCGGAGTACGTGCGCGAGATCGTGAAAGAAGTGAACGAATGTGTCGCAGAATTCGGGTTTGCGAAGTACGAGTACGAACCGACGTTGATACCGCACGTGAGCGTCGCGTACGCCGTTGGAGATTACGTAGAGGAGATTAAGCGAGCGATTGATTTAGTTATTAATGATGATAGAAGAAAGGATTTAGTTGAAGACGTAGTCGTAGAATGTAGGACGGATACGGTTGATTTAATGATTTCTGGGTGGGAACCGAAGTGCGTTTATTCAAGCGAGAAAGTGCCGCCGCCGGAACTGTAAAGTCATTATGATTTGGTACATATAGTTAATAATCGAAGAATTCATCGCCCATTTTGTCGTCCCACGTTTCAGACCTATTGAATTGAAGAGTGACGCACGTGTCCACCCTTGGTCTACTCGGTAATCCTCTTCTCGCGATTGGTTTTTCGGCAAACCAACGTCTCGTATATCCCGCTTGATTCCACGAAGAAATCATATACGCAATCGCGTCCAAGCGTTCGATGTATTCTCTCTCAGTTTGTGGATAACTTCGTTGCGCTAAATGCCCTACGTATAAATTCAACGATACCCACTTTGACATGTTAGCACCCATTTTCACGTGCTTCACAGCCATATCATGAAACTTATCGTATTTCCCGTAACATAACAAAGCCAACTCTCTCCCGGTCAATGGAAGCTCGTCTTCGATCGCGAACGTTCCCTCGACCGCCATCGACGACGACGTCGCGTCCTCGAACTCATCAATAACGCACTCCGCGTCTCTTTCGCTCGCTCGAGCATTCCTATCGCTATCGCTATCTAAAACTATCACTCTCTTCAACGCTTCGTCCCATTTATTATCCTCCTCGTTCACGTTAAAGCTCGTCTCCCTGATCGTCCTCGCGAGTTCGATCGAAAATCTCGTTTCGTTGAAATCCGGCCTACGCCGCGCATCATCATCTTCACCTGCTACATTCATTCGATCGATTTCGGTCTCGATAGTTTGCGTATCGGGGCATCTCCCAGCGATTTTTGCGCCATTCGTCCTCGGATTAAACGTCAAATCCAGTTGTCTCTTGAACTCTTCGAAGAACTGGTTTTCGTTCGTCTTCTTTTGCGTCGCTTTTGTCGTCTGCGTCTGCGTCCGCCTCGAATTCGTCGTTTTGGATCTTTTTACGAATCCAAACGTCGTCGTCGTAAAAGAGGTCGTCGCAGACTTTATCAAACGCAGATTTGAGTGCATTTCTTGGACTCACAGAGAGAGAGAGTAAGAGAGTAAGAGAGTTATGTTTGTGCGTGCTATTTGCGTAAGCGCGTGATTCGTGTTTTTATGTCCTGAATGAATAAATTAATAATTAATGTGTTGATGCGTTGTCTGTTTTAACGACGACGACGACGTTTCGTGATGAGCAGCAAATTTGTGTTTCCAAAACATTTTAGCGCATAAAAATGTCTCTTTCGGCACGATTGAACGCTTCAACGTCGGTCCTCTATTTCTCTCTCTGTCTCTCTCTCTGTCTGTCTCTCTTCATCATGGGTTCCCAAGCGTGCCCTAGCTCTCGTTTGTTTGTTAATTTAAGGGTATTGTTTCGGTATTGTTTTGGGTCGTCGTTTCTTTAAAAGCGACCATCTCGCGCTCGTACCTGAGTTTATCTCTCTCGTGCATTTCTTCAAAGGGAATTCGGTCCGCTTGCGAGAGCGCGGACCAACGCGCGCCTAATTCTTTAACGACATCGACCTGAGAAGTAAATTCTTCCTTATTAAACGTAGGTCGTGTCTGCTCGCAGAAATATATGTACGCCGAGTTTGATCTTTTAGGCGCGTTTTTATCGCGCTTTTGTTTCTTCTTCTTCTTCGATTGATTATTATTTTTAGTTTGTTCGTCTTCGTCGAGTAACGATTGTGCAGTTGCGAGCGGTACGTAGTTTTTCATTTCTTCGTCGTATCTCGCTTTATCTCTCAATGCGAGTTCTTCAAACGGCTGTTTCTGCGCGTTGCTAAGTAAATGCCAACGCTTACCAAGTTCGCGCGAGATTTCTCGACCGGGTAAATTGGGAAAAGCGAATTTGATAGACTCTCGCTCATTGTCGCAAAAGCAATTAAATGAATTCAACGCCGCTTTCGGCGCATCTTTGTCTTTCAACTTTTTTAACTTTCTCTTCGACGTCAATTCGTTAGTGGTAATACCTCTTTCTTCAATATCGTCGCTCGCCGTTAGGTTACCTATTTGTTGTTGTTGTTGCATTTGCATTTGCATTTGCATGGCACCGACACCGCCCGGCGGAGTAAACCCTGCGATCGAAAACCCGCCGTCGATGTTCAAGATATGCCCCGTGATATAAGACGAAGCGTCCGATGCCAAAAAAACTGTAGCCATACCAACCTCTCTCGGCTCTCCAACTCTCCCGAGAGGCGTTCGATCAATCACAGCCTTCTTATACACCTCGTTCTTCAAAACTTGTTTCGCTAACTCGGTGTTAATATACCAAGGCGCGATCGCGTTCACGCGCACGCCAAAACTCCCCCATTCGTGCGCTAAACTCTTCGTCAACTGATTCAAAGCCGCCTTTGACATCGCGTATACGCTCCCCGTCTGTATCGACACCGCTCCAGCAACAGACGTATTAAATATCACCGACGTCCCTCTACCAATGATCCCTTTCTTATACGCTCGTTGCACTAAATCAAACGCGGACTCTAAATTCGTGTTCATTATCGCTCGATACTCGTCCGAACCGAAATCTTCCATCCTCTTCCTCACGTTCATGCCGACGTTCGAGACGAACACGTTGACGGGCTTATGCCCGATTTCGTCCAAGAAACTCGCTCGATCTCGCTCTTGCGCCAAATCGCTTTTGAAAACTTTCACTTGTCCTCGCGCGATTGCGCTTAATACTTCGCTTTCTTCTGCAGCGAACTCTGCCTCGCGCGAGCAAGCGAAGATCTCCAAAGCATCTGCGCTTAAGAACTCTTTCAAAATGGCGAGGCCGAGGCCTTTCGTTGCACCGGTGACGACGCACGTTTTGTTCGTTAAACCGAACTGTGATGGGAGTTTCGTGATCTGATTCTTTTTCTGATGCTGAGGCATTTTTTGATCTCTCTCTCTCTCTCTCTCGCTTTGTTCGTTCGTCGTCGTCGTCGTCGTCGCGTTTTCAAACTCTGAATTAATAAACGTTTAAAAATGTCGAATGCGTGTTTTTGTTGTTTTCGCTAAGTGAGTAAGTTTAGGGTTTATGGTTTAGGGTTTAGGGTGTGGGTGGGTTTCGAGAGAGATATGCGTATAACAAATATAGAACTAACTTCCTACTGCTAAGCTACGGTACGGCGAAAGAGACGTAGGGAAACGAACGCAGTCATGGGAAAACGGTAGATGGATTCAGGGCAACGCGTAAGACGTGCGATAACTTCCAAACGTTTCGTAAATGTTTCTCCAACGCCGAGGCTTGGAATTCGTCTCTGCAGACGAATTGCGCGGATCCGTCGCCTTGACTGCCGACGCCTTTACCGCCGTAGGAGTAAATTTTTACTTTTGGGTCGTTGAGTAACGCGTGGAGTTTCGGAGCAGCGAGTTCGGATTCACACAGTGGTTGTAAACATCGATCGAATTCTTTTTGGTATTCGGCGAACGTTTTACCGAGCTCTCTCGCGGCGTCTTTGTTCGATTGGATAGCTGTTTTGGCTCGAGAGACAAAGGAGAGCGAAATATCGCCAAGGAATTTTTGCGCCTCTCTCTCTCGTTCTGTTCTCGCGAATGGATATGCTGATTGTAAATCTTCTAGTATACGAACCGTGTCTTTTTCGCCCTCGACGTCGCAGACGACGATGAAAATCTTTTCGCGCCCAACTATGACCGGCGCGCATTCCATATCATCGCCATCGAAAGTCATAGAAACACAACTTCCGGACCCAAACGCGCACGCTTGGTCCATTCTCCCACACATACTCGGCGTATTGCGTTCCCCGAGATACGCCAATTCCATTTGCTCTCGTACACTAATCCTATCAATTTCATTATACGCAACCGAAAACGCCCTCGCAACGCATACGCAAATCGCCGCGGATGAACTCAACCCTTTCTTCACCGGCAAATCGCACTTCGTTATATCTACACACAAACCACCGATCAAACCATATTTCTTATAGACCTCCAAAACAGTACCGCTCACGTACGACCAAAACTTCCCTTCTTTCGCGACAGCGTTCAATCTTTCAATCACGTCACCACCGCTCTGTAAATCAAAAACGAACTCATCTTCTTCTTCTAATTCGTTCCTCGTCCTAAACGCTACGAATCTCTCACATTTCAAAACATCGCAAGTGAACCCTTCGTTCGTTCCGACGACTAAACATTCGCCTATTTTGATATCTTCGTTTTCTCTTCGGAATCCACCAGCCTATTAATTTTTAGAAAAGGAAAAATTAATGCGTTGAAACTAATTTTTCGCGTTTTAAAACCGTACGCACCCAATCGCTGTGTTCACCCAATAGGCAAACGCGTCCAGAGACGTGGATCGTCTCCTTCCTATTTTCTTCTTCGTTCTCGTTCGTTTGGATTTCTTTGATGATTTCATCGAACGATTTTGATGAAGGCATTGCAAAGTTTATGATTTGTGAGGCTTTTAGAGGTATTTGTCTGTGTTGTCTGTGTTACAAGAACTTCTTTTCTTTCGCCATCGCGCTCTCTCGCGCGCTTCGCCGATCTCTAAGTTTATGTGTTCTAGTTTTGCTTTGATGATGCGGTGTGTGTGTCTTTACTTTAACGCCTGCGGACGTATCAAATGAAGTCTCTCTCGTTACGCGCGATTTTTAAGGCGCGGTTTACTTATGCTTACTTTACTGTTTATTCGTGAAAGTATCTTCGACGGCTTCTTTGGCCTTTTTGGCGGCGTCGGTGACGGCGTCAGTTGCGTCCTTTGCGACATCCGAAACCCACTCACCGCTTTCTTTAGCTTTTTCGGTGACAGATTCGCGAGCTTCTTGCATGGAAGTCGTGGACGGTTTCGCGTTTTCCATGGCGTCGGAAACTTTTTCTGACGCGTCGGAAACGGCGTTCGTAACCGCGTCCGACGTTCCTTTCGCGGAATCGCTCAACGCAGCACCGGCTTTCTCTCCAGCATCGAGTACTGATTCGCCACTTTTGTTCGTGTTCTCGTTCATTTGCTCGACCGCGTTTTGACCTCGCGCCTTTGCCGCCTCAGCCGCTTCTTTAGCGCTCTCATAGAAGTGCTCCGTCGAGCCCGAAACTTTCTCTTTCACACCAGAGGTAGCCTTCGTAACCGCATCTGATGCCGTTTCACCGACTCCTTGGATTGATTGCTTCGCGTCATCGGCCGCGTTTTCACCGCTCTTTTTAGCGGTCTCCGAAAAACCCTTCGCCGTTGCGTAAGTAGTAGTAGTTTTTCTTGCTCGCGTCTTTAGCGAACGACTCGCGTTCACGAGCGCCGCGCTCGTGATCGTGCCCTGTAACTTGCTCGAGATTAATCCAAAAGATGACATTTTTGATATGATTCAATGATTATGATTAGTTTTTTGTTTATGTGTGTGTATCGTTCAACGCGCGCGCAAAAAGTATGAAGTGCTGCGCATAAATATTTATATCTATATCGGAAAAGATCTCTAAAAATGTTTAAGTAAGAATTTTGGTAGTACAAAAGCTGTTTTTATTGGTTTTCTATGAGCGCTAGCTATGTCCTAGCGCGATGTCTCTCTCTCGCTCTCGCTCTTTTTTCTACTTCTCGAGAGTTTCTTTTATTGCGTGCGTATGCGCGCGAGTAGCCGCTGACTTATTTATTGGAGCGGATACATGTCGATACCCGGGAACATTTTCCCGCCCGTGGTCAATTCTTTGACGACGAACCAAGCCGCGGCGATCATCGCGAGACGGCAGTGAGACAATTCCTTGTTCTTCATCTCGATTACTTCACTCGGAGTGGTTGGCAACAACCCAAGTGGGTCGAAGCCGATTTCGCCGGGGACGTAATCGCTCTTCAACGAGAACAAATCGTTCGAGAACGGAGAAGCCCAACCGGTGGAGATGCGCTTCGCTTCGCCGAGGAAGATAACGCCACCTAAGGCGTACCAAAACGGGCTCGGTACTTGTTGGAAATGTCCAATAGCCGGACCAGTGATTCCCTTATCGAACAAAAAGGAACTTCCCTCCACGAACTCGCCGGCGATGATACCGACCACGGCCAACATCGCGACACGTCCATGCGTTAATTCGGCTTCCCTGAATCTTTTCAACTCGGACGTACTGTCCGGCGTTAACCCGAGTGGATCAAACCCTTCATAAATAATTATTCAATGAATTACGTGATTAAGAAGAGAGTTTAAATGGATTTACCTTGATCGAACGGTGCAATCGCGCCGGTCGTAAGCTTAGTCGCTTCCGCGCGAACGCTTAACTGTTTCCTAGAAGCAGATGAAGAAAGTTTCTTTTGTTGCTGCGCGCAGACTTTAGAGCCGCAGATGAACGCAGATCTTTGAACGATTAATGAAGACATTTTGATAGAGTGCGTAGTTTGTGTGTGTGCGTGTGTGTTTATGTAGGTGGTACTGCGATTTATTTATTTATTTACGCGTGTAAGAGTTGCGAAAGTGACGTCGTCGATGACGGCGGTCCAAGAAGTGACGTCGTTCACGCATTCTGTTTAGGGTGTGAAAAAATGTTTACCATCGTATATCTTCGCGCTTAGCTCGATCCAGGGCTCGAGAGTGGGAGTTTCGGAAGCCCCTGATTTAGATCTTTCGTTCGATCCGTAGCAGATGATCTCGATCTAGGTCAATCGTGTACATATTAATGTTCATCTGCGCAGATGTGCATCTCCTTTTAAGGGTGCCCATTTCCTCTGTGTTTTGCTTGCTGAGGGAAAATGTTGTAGAAGCGAAGAAGAAGGCGAAGAGAGAGCGCGTCGCCTTTCGCGGTGCCAGGACTATGACTACTTCGCGGTGTTTAAATGAGCACAATGTTACAACATAGAACGATCGTCACGTAATATATCCAAAACGGAAACTTTATCGAAACCGCGCGCGACCCAAACGTTTTCGGCGTGTTCGCCGTGCGGATTTAACCTTCGGTCTTTTTGCATGCGTTGCTCGAACGCGAGTAAGTCGGAGATGACGCAGACGCAGTCCTTAACGTCCACCGTTCTCGTTTTATCAGCGCGTGATTCGATGAAGACGATCTCGTTCTCGTCTGCGTCGTTGTTGTTGTCTTCGTCTTCTCTCGTTAATAGCGCGCATTCGAACCTCCCGTCTTCTCGCTTCTTCAGAACAGTTCCAACGTTGATGTTTTTACTATCATCATCATCATCATCATCATCATCATCATCGCGAACTTCTTTCCAGACTAAAACATCGTATTCGAGTACGTCGTTTGACAAAAGGACCTTCCTTAGAGCGCTGTTCGCACTCGCACTCGTGAACCGTTTGTTCTTCTTCTTCTTCTTCTTCTTCTTCTTCGTAAAAAAATCCAGCGGTCGTTTAACGGTCGACGTCGAAGTCGATGAAATCATTCCCTCCATCACATCTACTACAACGACTTGAACGCACAGTTAGACGAAGAGTAATCAACAAAATCACTACTACTGATCCAGTAACGTCTGCTTTAACTGCGAAGACGACGGTGGCATTTCTTCAGAAACGCGTTTCGTTGTATGCGATACATACTTCAAACTCTCGCCCCTGACGCCTATTATGAACGTTGATCATCAATAAAGCGAGGCCTCGCTTTGTACTACGCACGCAGTGGTCTCATCGTTCCGTACGCAGTGGTCTCATCGTTCCGTACGCGGTGGTCTCATCCTTTTGTGCGCAGTGGTTTCATCCTTTTGTTGACTGCAACACATCCATCAATATTAATAATAAGCGTTTTTTTAGACATACAGCACTGTTTTGCTCGTGAAAGAAAATAAGGAAAATAGAAACGAACGGATCCGTTTTCGACTCGTTACAACGCCGAACAACGCGCGAGACGACGAAAACAAGAAGAGAGTGAAAACGACTCCTAGCGACTGAGAGAGAGCGAGAGAGTGGTTCAGTGCACAAAGACCAGCTTTGCTTTGCTTTGATTCGAGAAAAAAGATGAGCGCAGATTTGATCCACGCAGCGACCGCTGACCAGGCGGAAGACTTGGATGAACGAGATATCGCGGATGAAAGAAAAACTCGAGCGGTCGCGCAGTTCACGTCTTTAATGTTACAACACAAAGAACTCGATTCCAGGGTGAGGCAGTTAAGGAAAGAGTTACAAGGGCAACGGAAGATGTACGATAAGACCGAACGCGATTTGACAGCGTTACAGTCGATGGGGCAAATCATCGGAGAGGTTTTGAGGCAGTTGGACGAGGATAGGTTTATAGTGAAAGCATCGTCCGGACCGAGGTATATCGTTGGATGTAGGGCGAAGCTCGATAGGAAGAAGTTAACGAATGGGACGAGGGTGACGCTTGATATGACGACGTTGACGGTGATGAGGGCTTTACCGCGCGAGGTCGACCCGGTGGTGTTTAATATGGCCTCCGAAGACCCTGGGAAGGTTGAGTATTCATCTATTGGTGGTTTAGGTGAGCAGATTAGGGAGTTAAGGGAGAGCATTGAGTTGCCTTTGATGAACCCGGAGTTGTTTTTGAGAGTTGGCATCGCGCCTCCGAAAGGTGTGCTGTTGTACGGACCGCCCGGGACGGGGAAGACTTTATTGGCGAAAGCGATTGCGAGTAATATCGATTGCGCGTTTTTGAAAGTCGTTAGTAGTGCGATTGTGGATAAGTATATTGGAGAATCCGCGAGAGTGATCAGGGAGATGTTTGGATATGCGAGAGCGAACGAGCCGTGCGTTATTTTCATGGATGAAATCGACGCAATCGGAGGGAAGAGATTTTCAGAAGGCACCAGCGCCGATCGCGAAATTCAACGAACGTTGATGGAATTATTAAATCAACTCGACGGGTTTGATGTTTTAGGTAAAGTTAAAATGGTCATGGCAACAAACAGACCGGACGTTTTAGATCCAGCTTTAATGCGTCCAGGAAGATTAGATCGAAAAATTGAAATCCCGTTACCGAACGAACAAGGAAGAGTGGAAATTCTAAAAATCCACGCGCATCCTATAAATAAAAACGGTGAAATCGATTACGAAGCCGTATCGAAAGTTGCCGAGAATTTCAACGCCGCTGATATGAGGAATATTTGCACCGAAGCTGGTATGTTCGCAATTAGAGAAGACCGAGATTACGCCACGCACGACGATTTCATGCGAGCGGTGAGGAAGTTAGTCGAGGCGAAGAAATTAGAGCCTGCGGCGAGCTACGATAGCTCGTTTAAGAATACGGACAAATAATTAAAACAATTATATCAATGCGTGTGTGTGTGTGTGTGTGTGTGTGTACAACTGTAGTAGTTAATATAATGGAATAAATAATAATAATAATAATAATAATAATAATAATAATAATAAATAGAAATATAAAAATATACGTAAATACAGACAACAACAACAACAACAACAACATTGAATAGCGTTTTGCGTAATTCTTATCACGCCTTGTTCACGGCGCCGTAAGTCATTCGTCTCTTTAATAATGACTCATTATTTTTATCGCTCTCTTCCATTGCCGCCGCCGACGACGCCTTGTTTCTTCTATATGCAAATAGTGCAACAAAGGCGACGAGCACAACGCACGCGACTTGCGGGAACAACGAATCAAATGAGCTTCTTGAAGCGAGAAGATTCGTACCGAGCGAAGCTTGAGCGCGGCTCGAGGAGTCTGCGATTTTCTCTTGCGTAGACGTACCGTTTTTGTAAAGCTTTGTCAAGAACTTGGTTGGATACTCACTAGATTGCTGATTCTCGATTTCCTGAGTAACCTGACCTGACAACGACACCGTCGACACAACTGTGTCCGTTATGGACGTCGTCGTCGAACCTAGCAACGACGACGATGACGCCGTTGTTGTAGATGATTTTGCCACACACGAACTTGCCGGTCCAGTAGTTGTACTCGTGCAAGTAAATTTTGCGTTGAATGCTGTAGCACCACTATTAAAGCCGGTTTGAGACGTCGTTGCCCCAATTCCCTTCCATCCAGATATATCTTGATTAAAAACTTCGTTCTTCCAGAACATATAAGCCATATTCGTGACTTTCGACATGTCCCATTTTCCAATGTCGTAGTTGAATTTTCTGCCCGTCCCACAGTTTGTACTATCAAACATCCCGCCAGTGTTCGTCAGAGAGCTAGTGTCCCATCCAGTAATATCTGCGTTAAAGGCACAAGCTCTTGAGAACATATACAACATCGAATTCACTTTGCCAGTGTCCCACCCGGAAATGTCTGCATTAAACGAAGTAGCTGAATTAAACATCGCTAGCATCGTCGTGACAGAGCTAACATCCCACTTAGAAATATCCGCGTTAAAATCTGATTTCGACGAAAAACCCTTACCCCAACCGCCCATGATTTTCACATTTGATACGTCCCAATCCGGCATCGGCCCGTACACACTATTAGTGCACAACCCGTCCACTGGATTTGTGGCCAAACACGCAGTGATTGCGCTAAAGTACGTCGAATCGCTCAACGCTTGATAAACAGGTGGCGGTGGAGGCGGAGATATATTCGTATCGACGATTTCCCTCGTAGACGATCCATCCTTATACAGCTTCGTGATGAACTTCACTGGCAAAGCCGCTGATAAGTTCTCGTACTCTTCCGTCACTTCGCCATCGTTCGCAATCGTCGTCACAATCTGCAACGGCCATTCCTGAGGAGGAGATGGGGGTGGTGGCGACGGCGGCGGTGGCGACGGCGGCGATGGCGGCGGCGGTGGCGGCTTCGGTGGTGGAGGAGAACACGTTCTTCCGAAGGCATTGCACGGCATAGAACTCTTCCCTAACGCACTCGCCAGAGCGGCATCGTCGTTTTCGTTCACGGAGTACAGGGCGCGGGATAAAGACATTTGTGTTATGTATGTGCCGTGTATAAAAATTCACACAGGCGCAACGGCAAAGGGTGAAACAAAAGAATAACAAAGTACGAGACTTAACGAGACGAGTGGTTCTGAGTATATCTCTCTTCTCTCTATCGAACTCTCTCTCT
>Ga0114998_10000209_pt1 | contig 39718 bp, 35 predicted proteins | sample ArcticOcean_MG_C_5_FD_87044 | JGI IMG/M metagenome (GOLD analysis project Ga0114998, IMG submission 87044) | Marine microbial communities from western Arctic Ocean - ArcticOcean_MG_CB4_138 | ecosystem: Environmental > Aquatic > Marine > Oceanic | place: Arctic Ocean: Canada Basin | collected... | reverse complement strand
TTTTTTTTTTTTTATTTTTTTTTATATAATAATAGTTTTTTTTTTTTTTTTTGTTTTTTTTTTTTTTTTTTTTTTTTTTTTTTTTTTTTTTTTTTAACAACATTATTATTATCTTTCATAATCCCAATAATATCATTTTTTTTAGATATATAAGAATAATTATTGGTATTTTGTTGTAATATAGATTGAATATGCTTATATACTTCTTCATCTGATTTTTCAATGGTATCTTTTAACATGCCATATTCATTAAATTCGTCAGAACTTTTTAATTGTTTATTTTTAAGTCTTTTAATATCTTTTTGTAAATCTTCAATGGAAGCATGCTTTAATAATTTAAATTGATCGGTTATACTGGTGTTTAAATTTAAAGTAGTATCTTTTGTATGTCGAATATAATCTAAATTGGAATTACCCTCGTTCTTTTCAGAATTATCGAGAACGGTATATGGATCTAAACTAGATGTATGTAACCTATCTGATGTTTTATTATTATGTTTTTTTTTCAATTTTTGTACATTGTCTGTATGTAAACCTACAAAATTAGCATAATGTTCCTGCGACCCTACTAATAATTTATATTGTGTTTTATTAAAATAATATATACCTACAAGTAATATTAAAATAATTATAATGATTAATAAATTATTCATCTATATAATATATATACGATAATATTTTAAATTTTATAATATATATTATTATATATATATATATCATAATATAATAGTATATAGATGAATCAATTATTTTCTGATATAGGTTTTTTTAAAGAACTTACACCTCAAGATGTAGATATACAGCAGCAAGATGGGATCCAAAATATAAAACTTAATTGTAATCATAATAAACCGGGTTTATGTATGATATATCGCGATAACTGTCCTCATTGCGTCTCAATGAAACCAATATTTAAACGTTTAGCTACTTTGATGGATATGAATAACTATTTTATAGGGGGTATGAATACGAATAATAAAGACAATCAAGAAATAATGAGAAAATTAAATATTAAATATGTTCCTAAAATGTATGTGGTATATCCTGGCGGTTCAATAAAAGAATTTTCGGGAGATAGTCATAATGTAGATAGTTTAACTAGTTTATTACAATCTATAAATATTCCGCAACAAACTAAAAAAACTGTAAAAAAAACAAAAAAACAAAAATCTAAACGACAAAAAACGAAACAAAGAAAATCTAAACGAAAAAAAACAAAACAAAGAAAATCTAAAAAAACGAAACAAAGAAAATCTAAACGAAAAAAAACGAAACAAAGAAAATCTAAAAAACGAAACTAATCAGTCGTATACACCCTTTTATGTATATTAAGAATGTAATTTAATAAAAGGTATTTCTAATATATTTTCTTCTGGCACATTTGAATAAGAAACAACGTTCACAGGTATTAATGTAGCACGATTAAAATATAAATATACACATACTATTACAGCAAGTAAAACTAATAATGCGATTTCTTTTTTCATCTATATGGTAATATATTTAATATATTTATATAATATACTAATATAATAAATATAAAGGCTATAAAATATAAACACTATAAATATAAAGGTTATAAATAGTATTATTCAGTTATACTATAGTTTTCATATGGTTCTCTATTATTAAATGGGCCAAACAGAAATGTATCTTGTTTGAATTTTTTCTTTATTTTTCGAGGTCGCCATCGAGGTTTATTTAATTGTGCTTCATTAGGAACTCCAATAAAGGTAACCTTTTTTTTAGTAGTAGTAGTAGTAGTATTTTTATTTTTCTGTATGACTGCGTATACTAAATAACCAATGATAGCAATAAGGATAATGATAACTATTATAAATAAATAATTATTAAACATAGTAAATATATTATATATATATATTTTTTTTTGTAATGAAATATACATATATATTAAAATAATAATTACATTTTAAATTTCTTTCATTTTAAATTTTTTTATAAATATAATTGTTACTATAACTATAATAACTAATATTAATAGAAATAATATAATCATAAACATAATATTTTTAGTAGAGTTTTTTTTTGTTACAACTCCATTCGTTGTTTTTGTAATTCGTTTAGGAAGTAATAAACCACGTATAGCGCCTTCTCTGGGAAGGGATGAACTTGATTTTTGATGTTTTTTAAATTCCTGTCCATAAACGTCATCATCACTTTCTTTGCGACGCCGATTCATCCAGGCGCCACGAAAACTGTTCATCACACCTGACGTTTTTTTCCATTTTGATTTCCCATACCAGGTGTTTCCGATTTTATTGATGTCCCCCGTGTATCCCTCCTCTCGAAACCGCTGCATAGCTTCTTCCTTAGTCTCACCTTCGATCACCCCTTTTGAAAGATGCTCTACTGTATCTTGAAATAAACCAAAGAAAAGAATAAGTATTAATACACTATATAAAATATAACTCATTATAATATATATATATATATTTTTTTTGTTTTATTTGATTAATATAATTAACATAATAATAATAATAATTAAAATGATAAATAAAATTACAAATAAAATAATAAAAAAAGGATATATTTTCCAAAATATATAATGAATAACGGGATTTAATATATTTGTTTGTATGTTATGCATATTTTTTTTTTTCTTACATTCTATAATGATTGTATCAATAAAATCAGAAGTTATTTTAGAAATCATAACATATAAAATAATAATATAAATTTATTATGTGATTTATTTTTAATTTATTGCGTACATTTTATATAATTATATTATAATTATTAATTATTAGTATTAATTAATAATGGATTTGTTAAACACAAAAAATATACAAGAAGAAAACTCCAGTGATTATAGTGATGACGATCTTTCGAATGAAATAGATTATGATTCTATACATTTTGAGACTCCTGTCAAAGATAAAGAAAAGTTATATATTGCTCATTTAGAGGAAAAAATAATAATTGAATTAGATAATTTAGATGTCTTTGAAATTTTAGAAGAAGAAAATGGTAAACAATTTGTATTTTTTAATTTAGATTTAGATAATGAAGACCAAGAAGAATTAATAGAATTATTGTATAATTTAGATGAAGTCGCTTTAGATAATTGTATAGATCATTCCAAAGAATGGTTTAATAAAGAATTAACAGAAGAGCAAATTGAAAATTTATATATCCCCTTGTATATTGATAATTATAAAAAGAAAAATCATATTTTAATGAAAGTAGAAATAAATCCTAATATAGATATAACTAAAATAAATAATTCAAGTATAAATTTTATAGAAATTAAAGGATTAGTTTTTTATAAAAAAACATTTATGTATCATGTATATTTAGATAAAGTTATAGAAGAAACAGCAAATTTATTAAAATCTATAGAAAATAATTCTATAGATAGCGGTAGTTCAGCAGTTATAGATAAACCTATAAATAGTATAGAAACACATACACCAGACACTGTAGAAGTTCAATCTCTAAATAAAATACAAAATACTGTAGAAGTTCAATCTCTAAATAAAATACAAGATACTTTAGAATTAGATGTCCAAGATATAGAAAAAGATAAAATAAAACAACGTATAGAAGAAAAACGATTACAAGTTGAACAAAAATTTATAAAATCAGAAGAAATAAATAAAACAGCAGAACAGTTACGTGTGGAAGCGGTTAAATCAGCCAACGAATTAAAAAATTTAGAATTACAATTACAAAATAAATAATTATATACAAATATATTCCTAATTATTTAATTATTTAATTATTTAATTATTTAATTATTTAATAATTTTTATTATTTAGCAAAATATTATTTTATTGTATATATATATAATAGTATGCAAGGTTCTTCTGGATTGTTAAATTATGCTTTAATTATATTTTTAGCATTAGTTTTAGTATTCGTTTTTATGAAAATATATGAAGATCAAAAACAAGCCGTAACAACTGCCGCCGTAACAACAGGTAACACAAACAGTCAACAGACAACAAGGGCCGCCGCCGTACCTGAGAGCACGGAAGGTCCGGACTTGGGTGGCGACGGCTTCGCGAACTTTGAGGGCTTTGAAGGAGGTGGTGATACAGTTCAGCCAACTACAACAGTGACAGAATTAACTGGTTATAATAACAGTGGTGATTTTGCCGATGTTCTTGCCTCTGTTCCACAATCTGAAAATTCTGGAAATGCGGTTTTTAAAACATGCGATTTAAATAAAATTTCACCTGAGGAATTATTACCATCCCAAAACAACACTCAATTTGCTAAGTTAAATCCAACTGTAGCAAGTAATTTACAAAATAAAAACTTTTTAGAAGCGGGTGCTCATATTGGTTTAGATACTGTAGGTCAATCATTACGTAACGCCAGTTACGATTTACGCGCTGAAATTCCTAACCCAAGAATGAATGTAAGCCCTTGGATGAACACCACAATTCAACCTGATCTTGCGAAAAAACCATTAGTTTAAAATCTTGTTTAAAAATTTATTTGTTTATTTAAAGAATTAAATATATTAATATTTAATAGTTTAATAAGGATAATTAATAAGGATAATTAATAAGGATAATTAATAATTTATACAACTTATAGATGAATGCTTGGTATAACGAAAATAAATATAAAATAGATATGATTTTTAATATTGTTAAAACATTTATTCGAACACATAATATAGTATTAACTATAGATACGCGCGATTTATATACAAAATTTATACATGTATGTTTTAGAGGTTCTCATAAACCCTTCTCAAATTATAATTATTCGTATTATAATATATATAATAAACATTTTAATATAGAATATGAAACATTTATAGGAAGTTTGTTTTTTGATACAATGTGTGATTTAAAAATATCACTAGAAGAATATGATAACTTATTTTTAGCTAGATTACATCCCCATTCATTACAAAATTTTTTTGAAAATTACTTTAATATTCGTCAACAAGGTATGTCGTCACATAATAAAGAGGATGTGCGTGAAGATACGCATGAAGACAATTATATAGAATATTAAAAAAATATGTATTAATCATACTATTAATCATACTATTAATTATTTATACTATTAATTATTTATACTATTAATTATTTATACTATTAATTATTTATACTATTAATTATTTATAATATTTATTATATGTATACATATAATATATGTTAAAACGAACACAGGTTATTCATTCGTACTTACGAATAAAAAAAACATTTAAAAATAATAATGATACTGCTAAAAAAAATACATCACTCACACACAGTGTTAATAAAACAGTAAAACCATTACCTTATAAATTTTTATAGTTATATATTTAGCTACAAGAATCAAATTCAGAATCATCCGTACAGTTAAATTTATTGATAAATAATTTGTCTTTATCAATTCCTTTATCTTTAGGTTTTTTACATTCTTTGTTACCAATAACTTTATCTTCTGGTTTTACACCATAACAATTAACACCAAATTTAAAATTTGGATTAAATTTACCACCATTTATTCCAGGATAACCACATTGATTTTTTTTATCAGAGTTGGACTTTTTAAGCTGATCATAATAATTTTGTTGTATAGGATATAATGCTAATCCACCTTTTGTCCAACCGTAATTACACCAATTCGCACCATTTTCAAGGGCTATTTCTACTTGTTTTTTAGAAGCTACTTCACTATCAAAAGCTCTACATACATCTTTAGATTCTTTGTATGTAAATACATTATCTTTTATATTAAACACTTCTTTTTTGATAATTTTGTTAATAGTATTATTTTCAAGAGTATCTTCATTTTCTTCTACTTTTGTTTCTATATGAGTTAATACATCTCTTCCATATAATAAATTACTTATATTATTAAGTTGCCTTATAATAAATGAATATATACCATATACAAAATCATTTATTTTATCTCTTATAGTTTTTTTCTTATTTTCCACTTCTACACCTATGTTTTTATTTTTATGAACAAAGTAAATAGAAATCAGTAAGGCTACAAAAAGAACAAGTAAACTAATTGGTATAATATTGTATTTTACAATAAAATATCTTATTTTGCCTATAAAAGACATTGATTCTGGAGATTCTGTAGGAACGGGAATACCAGATTCTATATTTATGGCAGGAGTATCAGCAATAGGATCGAACATACTCGGAGGATCGAACATACTCGGAGCATCCATAGTAGGAACATCTATAATAGGAGCAGCCATAGTAGGAACATCTACAGCAGGGGCGGCCATAGTAGGAACATCTACAAAAGGAGCAGCCATAGTAGGAACATCTACAACAGGAGCAGCCATAGTAGGAACATCTACAACAGGAGCAGCCATAGTAGGAACATCTACAACAGGAGCAGCCATAGTAGGAACATCTACAACAGGAGCAGCCATAGTAGGAACATCTATAGCAGGAGCAGCCATAGTAGGAACATCTACAGCAGGAGCAGCCATAGTAGGAACATCTACATCAGGAGCAGCCATAGTAGGAACATCTACAGCAGGAGAAGCCATAGTAGGGACATCGGCTACGGGTATCGATGGGTTATTTGATTGTAATGTATAGTCAGGTGTTAAATCGTCAATATTATCTGTTGTAAATGGATTAGACATTATAATATGTATAAAGAAAATAAAAATAAATAAATAAAATAATGAATATATTATTTATAATATTTATAATATTTTAAAGTATTTTAAAAATATTTTACAATTATAGTTTTTTTTTATAAAATAAGCAATATGCGTTATGAGTAATTAATTCAGATTCTTGTATAGATGATACATTTCTGTCATTGAAATTATACCATTGATTGTCAGCATTTTTAGCATAACACCAATAATGGCCTCCGCTCATATCGCCACTATGATTAGATATAGCAAATAAATCATATATATTTTTATTATTATTATATCCTATAGAATATGAACGTAGATTAAAATCATGTATGGGAAATCTAACTACATTATTTTTTTTACGTAAATGGTTATCATATCGTTTTATAATAATAATTAATGTTTTAGGTAAACTCCAAAAATATAACTGTTTATCATATTTATTTTGTGTATCGCTGTTATGTTGTGTATGTGTAATATTTAATTCTTTTCTGGTATAATTATCTAAACAATCATATAACTCGCATGATTGTTTTCTAAATTCAGACGGAATTTCAACAGATATAGAAGAAAAGGGAGAAAATGTTTTCGATGAATACGATAGATCAGTAGAACTCGTTATATTAGAATATTCTTGTCCATAAAATTGTTCTATAATTTTTGAATAACCATTAATTGTAAAATAATTATTCCAAGCTTTATACGCTTGTAAAGCAATCGTATCGGTTTCATTTTCAGATTCTCCTGAAATGGAACAGTCAATATTATATTTTAGTTGTTCATGTAATTTTTCTAGAAAGAATTGTAAAAATTCTTGCGAATCGGCTTGGCCTGAACCTATTAATTCTTGATAACATGGATCTTTATAAGCAAGATTTTTTATTTTCATTAGATAATTCATTGGGGAAATATGGGTGTTTTCTTTATATAGATTTTTAGTGATTTCAATAAATTCATTAAGAGGATAGCTGTTACTCTTGTTTACGTCTTCTTTATATTTTTCTGTTAAGAAATATTTTATAAATTCACGGTCATTATTTATACATTGAGTAATAGTATTAATATAACAAGTGTTACCACAATTTTCTAAACCACAGAGTCCCTTTTTAACAAAATAAGATTGATCCATTATAATCTATAATATGTATGTAATATAAGTCTTTAAATAATGTGTAAATCAAATTTATAATATAAAATATATAAGTTAAAAAAATAAATTTTTTTTAATCTATTATATTACATGAATGATACAAAAGATTTATTACATACAATAAATGAACAAATAAAAAATAATAATTCTACTATAGTTTTTGTAGATACAATGTATAATTCTTTTGAAATATCCAATGATAAAGATAATACCAATAGTATACCTGATCAATCTATAACGGAATCTTCAAGTCAAACGGAATCTTCAAGTCAAACGGAATCTTCAAGTCCAACAGACTTACAAAATGATACCGATACTTCTACTGATACTATAAATAATAGTACAAGTATTAGTGGTATTAATAGAACTAATTATTCTAGTACGAATAGACCATATATATCAAGAATACGAAACCCCAGATTACATTCGTATTTAACACATATACCCTTACCAGAATTACCATTATTTAATAGAACCAGTCAACGGCCATCTTATCCCGACCAACTTCAAATAAATAGAAGAAACAATATTTTACCAAGAGGATTACCACCAGCTAGTTTATATCAATATAATAGTCCTCCTGGAACATTATTTAGACGAGACAGGGGAGCCGAACCAGAAAATTCAGAAGAATCAGAAGAAGATATCACATCATTATCATCCACAATAATACCCCCCCGCCAACGCCTGCCGCATCCATTATCCGTAGCCCCTCCTCCGTCACCACTACCGCCACCACGAACGCTACCATTACAATCACATCGATTATTACCTTTAGTATCTCAAATGCGAGAACCTATATCGCCGCCTATCCCATCACGTATATCATCGTTACCTTTACCACCTTTACCTCCATCATTATCATTATCATCACAAGAATATCCATCTACAAGTTCTAATACAAATACTACGTTAAATATGACTCCTTCAGAATCATTTGCTAATTATGACACAGATGTAACTACAAGTATAAACAATTTAAATAATGTAATTGATAATATATTAGACTCTTTACGTTTACCTGATGAAATATCTATAGAATATATAGATGATACGCAACAAAATAGAAATATTTCGGGCATCGGTAGTATACCCGTCCAAACGATTACAGGAGCATTAACAAATACATTTAGACGATTACAAGCATCTAATCCTACAAATAGTGTTACTTCAATTAATGAAAATTCTACTTTAGTATATTTACAAGAATCTAATAGAGAACAATATGAAGATGCAGAATGCTCCATTTGTAATGAACCCTATCAAAATGGAGATATATTACGTGAGTTTGATAAGTGTCCCCATTATTTTCATTATAGTTGTATAGACAATTGGTTACACTTACACAAAAAATGTCCAATATGTACGACAGAACTTATTTAATAATCATCATCCTCCTCATCGTAATCGTGATTATATGTGGTATCTATATATAAATTATCATTAATAGGTTCTTTTTGTGTAACTGGTATGAGATATTTTTTTTTACCTTTTTTTTCACTAGTTTTTTTATTTTTTTTAGAAGAAGATGGTTTACTTGAGGTAAACCAGGTTGTTATTTCTTGATTATGTAAGCGTTTATTTTTAGCCAATCGTAAGGTAGTACCAAACACAAGTCGAGAAGCCACTTTTTGTTTTTTTTCGAGTACAAGTTTAATAGCTTTATGTGGTAATTTACCTTTGGAAATGTAGTCTTTATACATGTTATCATATGTAGATTCATCTTCAGTATAACCAGGCAATTTGTCTAAACTTAATGCGTATATTTGACATACCGGTTTCATAATTTGATTAGTAATATAAAACTCGTAATCAGGTTGTAAATTATGTTCTCTAATATAATCAGGGTGTTCGATACGATCTCCTTGTAGTGTAACTTTACCTTTAGTCTCTATGTATATAAATGGAACACGGTCGTTTACTTGTGGTTTATTTCCTGGATCTCGTTCTCCTATACGTTCCGCTAATACTTTGTGAGCAACTCGGTCAGGCTCCTTGTAATAAGAGGATAAGGTTTTGGTAATCGTTAATACATCTAATCCATATTCACCATTCATTAATTTTTCAAGATTTTTTTCTAATAAATCTAATGAGGGTTCGATCGTTTGTGTTGTCATAATACTATCAATAATATCACCAAATACAATTTTTACAATAGGAGCATTATCACGACGTTTTAATACAATACCCATCGCCGTTTGTTTGTATTTAGTTACATCATGTTCATATTTATTTCCTACATATTTTTTTTTACCAAATAAGATAAACGGATAAAAGGTTTTTTCATATTCTAAATATTGTGGGTCATGTAATTTTTCTTGTACGCCGTGTTCCGTTAACACCGATAAACGAATGGATTCTTTAAGAGCATCCTTACCCTTCATTTTTGTACCATCTGGATAACGACAATCATATTTTACGAAAATAGAATCTGTATCACCATAAACCACTTCATTGTGTAATTGTATCATTTCACCATTGTTTAATGTCATAGGATAATGAGATGTATCTTCTACATACTCTTGGGCAATTTCTAATTGCTTTCTGCCAACCGCTGTAGTTGATGCGGCTAATTCTTTATAATACAATGCTCCTATTCTTGAACCCAATTGACCATACAATGAATTCGCCGTAATTTTATAGGCTAACTGAGCACCATCTAATGTATTTTTTTGAAATTGTGTATAGGTATCTTTTTCACTAATAATATCTTCACGAGAAATACTATGTTGTTCATTATTTTCATCGGTAATAGTAATTGTACCATCTTGATTATCTTTTTTTAATCCTACATATTCATTACCGCCCGAATCAATAATGGTTTTATATTTTATTTTTTTACGGGTATCTTTTCGCGTTTTAAGTAAATGACTTAAAATTTTAGGCATCATTCCAATGTTGCCATCTTTTGGTTGAACATAACGAACGGTTCGTACACCCGTTTTGATTTTTTCTTTTAACAACCCAGAAGGTGTAAATACACATCTAAATGTATCATATGTAATATCATCATAATCATATGCATATTTTGTTAACAATTTGGCTCCAGACTTCCCCGCCCACACACCATCCGGAGCACATATCGTTTCATGTGATATATTTTTTTCAATCATAGAAGAAGGATACAAAGAAGAATAATCTAAAACTGATATAGGATCATTTAAATATATACCAGGTTTGGGAGGAAGAACAATGGCTCCTTCGTAACTATCAGATGTAGTTTTTTTTTTGTATAAAAAGGGTAATAGATAATTTTCTTTACGTAAAATATCAGAAACAAAACTAACAATTTTTACACCCTGTCCTCTATTTAACGCCCAATCAAATGGAATCAAACATACATTTGACATTCCCATCGTTAACGTAATAAACTCTAATTTATTTAATAATTCTACACATAATATAACATCCATCATACAATATTTAGCAACAACAAAGCGATCATAACTGGTACCTTTTTGTTTTTCAAAAATATCTTTAGGTGTTACATCATCTTTACCTAAACACCAATAACATTTATAATCGTCTAAATTTAAATTTGGTGTTTCTTCTATAACAAGCGTGTTGTGTTGTATATCTTTAATTTCAAATTTTTTACCATCCATATATTTATTTTCTAAATAACCATTTTTTTCTACAAAATTAATATAATTACCTATATTTAAGCCCTTTATATTGTCGGTTTCTATATGAACTTGATTATCTTGTTCTGTTATACTTATAATATTTCCTTTAATAAATTCTGCGGATACATTATCTAATTTATAACTGCTTAACTTGTATCCTTTTTGTACCAATAAATATAAATCCATTTGCGAACGACCAGGAATGTCGACATATTCAATCGTAACTAATTGTCCAACCGACGATTTTTGTTGCTTTTTTTTAAGTTCACACTGTTCCATTTTAATTTTACTACAATCATAAAAATATGAATGAATTCCTAACTCTTTGGCTCGTTTCCATAACCACGGAGTATCGAAACCAATAATATTATAACCAGTAATAATATCGGGATCTTCTTTATTAATTAATTTTACAAAATCCAGTAACAAGTCTTTTTCAGTTGTATATGTATTAACAATAGTATCCGTAATCGGATCACATGTACCTAATGTTAATATTATATTTTTATAAGGTTTGGTTTCACCATATTTTACAAAACTACAACCAATTTGAATGGTTTTGTCTCCTTCTAATTCGGGGAAATAACAATTACTGGTATTTTGTTTTATTTTTTTTTTTTTTGAAGTATCAGAAAATAATGTTTGTGTCGCATTCAATTCTGTTTCTTCTAGTGTTTCATCAATTTCTTCACTTTCTTTATTTTCACTTATTAATTGTGTAATTTTATCAATACAATACTTTTTCTTTTTATCTCGAATTAATTTTTTTTCAGACAGTTGTTTTTCAATATACAGATGTAAATATTTTGCGATTTGCTTACATGCCCCCATAAGAATATTTGTTTCAGGCTTACTATTTTTTTGTTTTGGATATACTTTAGATATTTCATAGGTCGCATGACCCTTCATAAACGCACTACTTATTAAGTCATCTAAAAAGAATGGTAACTGTTTAGGAGAAATATTAATAAGTTCTTTTTTTTCACTCTCCAAAAGACTTTTTTTTTGTTTAATTTTTAGTATTTGTTCATATACAGCTACCAGTTCTTTTGATAATTTTCCATAATCTTTAATAGGTAAAGGAAAATCACCATGGCTGGAATCACATTCTATATCATACGCCATAACCTTAAGAGGAGCGTTTTCATCTTTTGTAATCGCCTTAATATGTTTCCAGTGAGTTTGAATATTATGTTGCGAACGTGACATAATCAATGATTGAGAAGATATTTTTTCATCCGGTATTTCAATCCACCCAGATGGTTTAATTTTTCGGAGATGTATAAATCTAATTAAAGGATCAATCATATTTTCATACAGCATATAGGTATACGGTGGTAAGCCTAGTAGTCGTAAATTTTTAACCGGTTCAATAGTGTATATCTTTCTATCAGTACAAGAACCTTTGCCATATACATTTCTTTCGCATATTTTTCCCTTTTTGGATCCCTTACAATTAGGATTCTTACACTTGTACGCTTTATCTTGAAACAGTTTAAGTGCGGAACGCATACCTGCTTTACTACTAAATATCAAACGAATAAACGTATCTTTTTTATTGTTATTAAAATCACGAAACGACATTTTTCTATGTATGGTTGTTCGTAACAGTTGGTCCGGGTTCCACATTTTATCTCGTACTCCTCGTTCAAATAACGCACATTGTTTTTTAGTAAACGCATTGGGAACTTTTACGTAAAAATAAGGAGTAAAATCATTTACTAATAATGTATAGGTATGTTCGTCCATATCCTTTCCAAATATAACTATTTTAAAATTTTTTTCTTTTCGTCCATATTCCCGTTCTTCTTCCTCACTATCAGAATCTTCTAATTCTATGTCATCAGAATACCAGCCAGTAATCTGAAACTGGACCATTGTAATAATATATATTTATGTGTATTGTTTAAATCAAATTTGTTGTTTTTTTTAAAGATTATAATTTAAATCTTATCTATATGTATAGTAATGTATTATATTTATATATTAGTTATTTTCATTATTGTAATATCTTTGTTAATCATGATACAAAGTGTTAACAATGAATTAGTATATCAAAAAAGTAGTATAGATAATAAAAACTATTTAGTTAGAAATGATGAACGTAAACTAAAATCAGCAAATTATATGGCGCAAATACATCAAAAATTAGAACTTTTATTAGAACATATAAAGGTAAATGCCGGCGATGATCCACGTGTTAAATTACTATTAAAAAAATATGATGCCGATAATATTTCCGAATCAATGAAATCGTCTATTTATACGTCGTATTCTGTTAATAAAGGAGAAAAATTAGTTATTTGTATAAAAGAAAAAGATCCAGAAGAATCGTTTATAGATATGAATACAGTAATGTTTGTTATTATTCATGAACTGGCTCATGTTATAACTAAAAGTATTGGACATACAAAAGAATTTTGGGATAATATGAAATTTTTATTAAAACATGCGATTACAGTGGGGGTATACATTAAAGAAGAATATAAAGATAATCCTAAACAATACTGTGGTATTATGATAACAGATAGTCCTTTAGATTAGTTATAATCATTATAATAACTACAAATAGTATCATTATTTATAAATAATAAAATAAATAATAAAATAAATAATATTTATTATATTTATTTTAATATTATTATATATTAATAAATGTCTTATAAAATAACACTTGTTCAAATACAACCTGAATATAACACTACAGATGTTCAAAATTATTGTGATAGTCTTCAAATAGCAACAACAACAGAAGATATTCAAACACAACAAACAAATATGTTTACAATGTTACAGGATAAACATTATATTACATTAGAAACACACGATATTAGTTCTTTTTCTAAAAATAATACCATAAACTATATTCAAACAATTATATATCAAACAACCGGTATTATACCTGAACACCAGTGTCTGGTAACGGAAATAAATTCTGATACAGAATCTCAATATATAGCTACACCTACTAAAGAAACAACATTATTACATACAATATACAATCAAAAAATAAATCAAGATATTTCTACTCAACTTACACAATTACATTTTCCTACTATAGATGATGTAGATGAAATGTCTTACGAAGATTTTATACAACATCCTACTTTATTGGCTCACGCAAAGGAATATACGCAAAATGTTATTATGACTCATTCCTATATACATAAAACAACACAACAACCACTGTTTCTAACACACAATATTTTACAATATTTAGATATTAATTATACAGAATATACTACAAAATGTGATGATAATTATGAATTAGTATCATTAAGCAATACTATTTTATATAATATGTGTAATAATGAAGGAAGTATGAATAATAATGAAATATACGTATACGATTTAAAAAATATATATGAATACTGTATACATAAAAAATTATTTGATGAAGATACTACGTCAGATTCATATACAAATTTTATATACGGGTTTGTTATAAAATATTTTCCATTTGTAGAGTTAGATAATGTATTACAAGAGTTTACTTCAAGATATAGTCATATAGATACTATACTTACAGAACATAAATATAATAAAACCTTTTTACATCCTTATACTCAACACGTAAGTGAAATTAAACAATCAACCTTACTTTTAAATACTATTGCGTTAATATATAATATTCATCCACCATACAACATTGATTTAAAAAGTTTATTTAATTCAATTCAATTAAGTAAATATATCCCGTTTGTATCATTTAACGATGCTATTACCAAAAAACGTAACAAAATTATTTATAATAAAGTGTACAAGATATTTAGACCATCTATTACTGAAGAACAAGATAATTATTATATAGACCAAAAAATATTGGGTTTAAAAACTAAAAAAAAATCAGTTTGTTCCATTGATATTGATGAAAATACTAAAAATGGTTGGATAGGAAAAAAAGTAACTGGTTTATTATATAAAATAGTTATTTCTGGTGTTACTGATGATGAAAAAATAATATATGGTGACTTGTATATCGAAGAATCAGGTGAAATTGTTCTTAACGTTCATCTGGAACAAAAACAAGCCGTATCGTTAGACTCCATTGATTTGATTCGAAATATTCTGGATACATTTTTAAAACAACATTTAGAAACAAACGCTTTTTTCTTTGAAAAAATAAAATTTCAGGATGTTCAAAGTAATATGTTATATGTCCATCCTTCTTTACCATATAACTTACATACATCATTTATATACAGTATGAAAAATATGTATACTGTTCAATTACATGATACCGTTATATTACAAAAAGAAAAATTAGAAACAATTATAGAAAAATATTTATTTACAATCTTTAATAAATCATATAATACTATATTTGTAAAAAATCAAGAAGTAGTATACATAAATGAGGATTCAAAAGAAATTCATGAAGGTGAAATAATAGATTTTAAACAAGGACCCAGTGAACCAAATCAGCAATTTCCTACATTTTTATATTCTATTAAAGATATACATAAAGATGTTATTCACAAAGACATTCCTTATTATAATATAAAAAATGATACACCAAGAGGTTCGTATCAATTAAAATATTATGATAATTGGGTTCCTTTTTATTATAAACAAATAAGTAATTATAATTTACAAGATATACAATCATTTTTAGAATATAATATACGAGTATATGGAGATAATATAGAAAAAATAAAATATAATATACAAAAATATTTTGGTATTTCTTATTACACAAGTGGATTAGTGTACAAACAATATAGAGATAGTCAACCTTTAAAAAATATAATTGGAAATAATATAGTTAGAAATATTAAAATTTTATGTAATATAGAAGGTTATAAAACAAAAAAATCTATACATGAATATCAGTTTTATATACAAGGAGCTCAAACATTGTATGAATTAAATGAGTGTAAAAAATATATTGATTTATTACTCACTTTGTATAAAATTGCTGATGTGAATGGTATACTTAGTGATTACAATGTTGAAGATATATCGACATCTTTATTAGTAAAAAAACCTATTCGTATAGATAACGGTAATGATGATGACGATGACGATGATGATGATGATGATGATGACGATGATGATGACGATGATGACGATGATGATAGTGATGATGATGATGGCGAAATTGATGATGACGATAGTGATGATACTATGAAAAGTAGTTCCAAAAAATTTGGATTAGTATTTGACGATGATGATGATGATGAAGAGGACGAAGAAGAGGAAGAAGAAGATGAAGATGAAGATGAATTAAGTGATAATATAGATTCAATCGAACCGATACAAAAAATATTAGATATTAAACAAACGTTAGAAAAATCCACATCAACTAAAAAATTATCATTTAAAACATCTTCTGTCGCAAATTGTTTACTTAAAAAATTATATGAAGATACTTACTTATTTCCTGAAGCAACATCAGATAATAATTTTAACATTCGCGATCAGTGGCGTAGAACTTGTCAATCAAGAGGTAATATTCGGTATCCTAAAATTATTACTGAATCACAAAAAAAACAAATTGATGAGGAATTTCCAGGCTCGTATGACAATGTTACTCGATTAGATACGAATACAGGTAAAGTAGTGTCAAATACAAATAATACGATTACACTTTCTTCTTCAAGTAAAGAAAACTTTTTATACCATAGAATTATTATAAATAATAATCCTCAAAATGATTATTTTATTCAGGAATATGATAAACAATTACATTTAATAACGGTAAAAGATAATTTACTTACACACGATCAATTTAAAAATAAATCATACACTATATATGCTTCAGGAATAGATTGTAATGAAGATATTAATTATGATAAACTTAAAAAAATACATGGATCAAAAATTAAATGTCGTTCGTTAATGATTCCTGATAAGAGTACAGATACATCTGAAAAAAAATATTATATATGTCCTATGATATGGGATGCCCATTCTGAGAAATCCTTGCGACCGGAAGATTTACAATATGAAAATGAAACGCCCTTTGTATCTAAAAAACCTAAAAAAATTAACGCCACTGCGCACGTGTCGCAACGAGTGCGCGAGGAAATGGAAGATAACTGGAATACAGATACATCTACAAATAAAAAAATAAAAGAATTTAATCCTTATATTGTAGGAGAAAATAATAAAAAAAGAACCGTTCTAACAAATAAAAACTTTGATCGAGTTATACCCACTTTAAATGAATCATTACTTATATCTAAAAAATTTAAAGACGGATTTTATAAATATCCAGGATTTATAGATATTAAAAATGGCAGTTTATTACCATGTTGTTTTCAAAAAAGTTCAAAAAGTGTATCTAATAAATGGGGCAATAACGAATTAAAATTAAGTAAAAATCCATATATAAACATAGCTACTAGTAAAACAAAAAATATTATTATTGATCGTATTTTACAAGCAGGTTCATTCGCATACGTATCAGATGATATTATGAAATCGTTAGGACTTATTAATCCTTTTAGTAATGATACAATGGATGAAGATGATGACATCCAGTATGAAAATAATATTTTTAGTATACGTTCTTTTGAACCTAAAGGTGGTAAGAACCGCTTTATTAGTAATATATTAGATTTTACAAGTAAAAACGGATATGATATGGTTCCATTATTAGTAAGAAAAGGAATATATATGTCTGATGGTAATTGTTTTTTGTCGTTGTTAATTGATTTAGCTAAACCATCCAATCCTGATAAATTTAATGTGTGGTTACAAACATGGGGAAAAACATATAAAAACCAACTACGTTACTTACAAAAATTAATTATTGAAAATTTAACAGAAGAAGAGTTTAAAACATTAAATAAAGGTTCATTAGATATTATGTTTAGAGATCATGTAAGCACAAATATTTCTTCGTTTCAAAATTTTATTGAATACTTATTATCGGATAGTGAAAAATATTATTATGATTTTTGGGATTACTTAACAAGAAAACACAAATGGTTATTTCCCAAAGGATTAAAATTATTAATACTTGAAAAAAAAAAAGACGGTTATAAAATAATTAATCCTTATTTTTTTGATACGCAATTATATATACAACAATCTACACCATTTTCAATTATACTAAAAACAGAAAGAGATGGTAAAGATTATTTTGAACCGTTATATTTATATTATAATCAACGAAATAATGTTATGTCTAATAAACCATCGGATTGGAACATCAATCATATTAAAGTATTTGATTCAGAATATCCTTTACTTATATACAAACAAACATTTAATTCTAGTAAAATTGGACCTACGCCGGATGGATTGGGAATAAATCATATCTATAATTATTTTATGAATGAATGTTCATCGTCCGAAAAAAAACTACTATACTTAAATAAAAAAAAATTGACACAAAAAGTAAACTCATTTACTTTAAAAAAATTAAACAAAAAACAAAAAAAAAACTTTATGAATATACAAATGAAAAATATATTATATAATATATATGCTTATTTTGAACATATAGAATATTTATTTGATAAAATAAGAAACGTTAATTTTGTTTCGGATATACATACATTAGATTACTATTTACACGATAGTGATGGTGATGCTTCACAAACATACAAATATATAGTTGTAAACAGTTATAATAAAGTTGTGTTATTACAACAAACAGATGATTCGTTTATACCCATTATTGATAGTCCCATACCTTCTCTCAAGCAAATGAATATATATTCTTCTCTTGAAAATAAAACACCTTTGCGCGTAATAGATGTGTTACAGACATCATTATCTTTACACACAATAAATAATTTTAATTTACCTACATTAGCCAATCAATTATCATTGTTTAAACAAGATATAAAACTATATATTCCTATCACTCTTATTGTGGATTCGGTATCGTCTCCTACACGTATTTATGGACTTATTACAAAACAAAACAATATGATTCCGGTTCAGCCCTACGATGTTGGACAAAATAAAGATAGTATTAATTATGATTTATATCATTTTGAAGATACGCATATTATGTTAGCAGATATTGGAATTGAATCGTATACACATTATCATTTATCTAAAGTATTTAGAAATAAACAAACATTTGAAGAATTAGTAGTTATTATAGATCCATTAGAAAAATATACTATACACTCTATTTTTAAAAATAAAAAAAATATATGTAATAGTGTGTATATACAAGTCTCGACACTGTTAGCACATAAATCACTGTATCTTGAAATACAAGATGTTAACACAGACGATATTCCTGATACATATCAAACAAAAATTAAATTATTACCACCAGATTCAGATATAATAGCATTATCTTATAAAGAGGTGGTATATCTGTATAACGATTTGTACACTGCCTCAAATTATTTAATTCAGTGTAAACCCTTACGATACATGCTTAATATTTCTAATAAAAATGTAACAGGCATTTTATTAGAAAATGGGACAAAAGTTAAATGTGAAGAATTTAAAGTGTATTCACTCGATACCGAACAAAAATTTAATTCTGATTTTATGGTTCATAAATTAAATCATCAATTGTTTATTCATAAATTGGATTTTTTGGACAATATGTATTATAATGATAGCACCAACATTGATGAACGTATTAAAAATATCAATATTATTAAATATAATGATAAAATAAATTATATTATTCAATTAAGTTTGCAACGATTTTTTAAAGATGTGAATCATATTTTCTTAAAAAAATATATTTTAGGTATAATCTATAATGATGAATATATTGTAGAAGAAAAATTTATTCTCATACATTCCATTATAAAAATTATTATTGATGAGATTTTATTTTATAAGTTTAAGGACACGATAGCCATATCTAAAGAAAAAGTGGAATCTATTGATATTTTTATATTAGATAAATGTTATAGTATAGCATATAATAATGATCAGAAAGATACTAATTGTAAAACAAGTAATTGTTCCTTACAAGCAGTCAATATACCGTCAGAAAACCGAGTTCAAGACAACTTATATATTAAAGAGCGTATACGTAGTGATATTAATGAAAACATTTCCGTTTCCAGTGAACATATTACATTACAAGAATTAGAAGACAACTATGGTAATAAAATAGATACATTAGTTTCACATATACAGAAACTGTATCAACTAATTCATATTAATTGTAAACAACCTATTTATGAGATAAAAGAAAACTATTATAAAAATTTAATATATAAGTTTACTTATAGTATAATCAATAATTTTGTTATTCAAAGTAATATATTAGAAGGTAAAGAACTTATTAAAAATGATATGCGATATATAACTAATGAAAATGAAGTATTTTTCCGTAAAGAACACATTACAAGTAACAATATTGGTATGCTTTATAATAAAACAATGGAATACAATTATATTCGCGAAAAAAATATAATAGACTATTTTATAAGTTGGAATAATAATACGTATATTGATATTCATAGTAGTAAAGTAAGACCTGTATTGTCAAAAGAGTCTACATATACCGTTACACCAGTTACAACAACAGGTAGTATTCTTATACTTGATATACAAAATATATCTTTTCTAACTAATACTATGATAAACGATAACACAAAAACAAATGATGACACATATATCGTTACAGAAATCGCTGACGATGAAGTTCGCTTACTATGATCAATTTATTTAATAAATAAAATTTTATGATATTTTTTGTGAATCAGTATAATAATTATAATAATTATAATTAATATGTAGATAATATATCTTTGAAGTTTATTTTTATTTTTATAATAGGTTAATGATTCTGTTGATTTACTATATAATTGTTTATATATTTTTTGAAATTTTTTAAAGGTAATGGTTTTTTTATTTGTTTGTATATTTATAAGATTGTGTATTTCAAATAACCATTTAACGAGGTCATTTCTGGATTGTAAATGTAATTTAAGAGGTAGATCATTTAAATTTTTTCTAAAATGATTTTGACAGACAGAGCACGGTAACACATTCGCAAGTGCATAAAAAAAATCAGCATATTCATTTTTATTTTGTTGAGAGGGCGTTTTAGGATAATTAAATGTTATAGAATGTAATAATGTCCAAGCACCTGGTCCCCATATATTTGAGTTCATGTATAAAATATATATATATAATATGTAAATATATTTATATATATTTAAAAAAATAGTGTTTAATTAATTGTAATAGAAGTATTTAACACTATCCTTTTTATGGAAAACACAAAGGAAGATAAAAAAAAAACAAGCTTACCACAAGAACGTAAACGTTCGTTATCTATTTTTGATTTAAAAAAAAAAAAAAATAATTTTATTAAAAAGGATTATACAAATATAAGATGTTGTAATTGTAATAAGTTAGGTCATATAGTTAAATTTTGTAAACATCCTATAATGAGTTATGGTATAGTTTTATATAGACATGATAAAGATACAAATAGGTTAGAATATTTATTAATATGTCGCAAACATAGTATAGGATATATAGAATTTATACGAGGAAATTATAATATTAATCATGTAAATTATTTACTAAAAATATTTAAAACGATGACTTTAGAAGAAGTTCAACATATTCAAGAAAAAAGTTTTAATGAATTATGGGAAGATTTATGGAATTATAAAAACAAATACAATAATGAATACAAGCAATCAAAAAATAAATTTTACAATTTAAAAAATAGCAAATATGCTATATGTATATCTGAATTAATTAAAAAAACAAAACAGTATAATGAGCCAGAATGGGGATTTCCTAAGGGAAGAAAAAATATTAATGAAAATAATATTGATGCTGCTATGCGTGAAATGTATGAAGAAACAAATATATCATCCGATAGTTATACTATAAAAAGGTGTAATGAAGAAATAGTAACGTTTAATGAAGAATATGATGCCTTTAATAATAAAACCTATAAATTAATATATTATATTGCGGAGTTACTTTTACCAAGTTCCATACAACAACATTTTAATAAATACCAAAAAAATGAAATTAGTAAATTAGGTTTTTATACACTCGAAGAAAGTATACATATGATACGACCATATTATACTGAAAAAAAAAAACTAATTAAACAAATTGATATATTTATAAAAAAAGAATTTATTTAATAAAAATTAAGTAAAATATAAATATATATATATATTTTATATATTTATTATTTACAACATATGAATGATGAACCTACAGAATATGACAGTGTTGAACAATTTATAACTGATTTACAAGATAAACAGGTAACTTCAATCACAGAACTTATTTACTACAAAAATAAAATTATAAAACGTGAATATATTTCTGGTTCCAATGGTTCTGAAGTTCAGTATACAGGGTATTTAATGGACGCTCAATTATCAAAAAAAAAAGTTAAAGAATTAGAAAAATTATATGATACATTAGATAATCAAATAGAAAATATTATATTTACAACAGATAATCTACTATCAAAAAAAACAACCAAAAAAAATTTTATTTATTATCCAGAAATAATAGATTCTTGTTTTAATCAAAAAATATATAAAAAAAAAGAGTTTAATATTAATGAATTAAATGCTTATAATGAAAAAGCTATACAAGTAAGAAATATGGATTCTAATTTTAAAATAACAAATACACAATCCTTTGTTAAAACCTTTTTGTCTGAACAAACTCCTTACAAAGGCTTATTATTATGGCATGGTGTCGGAGTAGGAAAAACATGTGCCGCTATATCTATTGCTGAAAATTTTAAAAATAAACAAGTAAATATATTGTTACCTTCTAATACCTTAAAGCAAAATTGGAAAGATGAAATTATAAATATTAAGAAAGAATTATATAAAAAAAAAGATAGTATAGTTCAATGTACAGGAAATAATTACATAGATAAATTAGATATAGATTATTGGAAACAAACATTAGATAAAGATGAAAATGGTGACTATGATATACGTAAATTAAAATTAACAAAGCGAATCAATAAAGTTATTTCTGAACATTACAGCTTTACAACGTATATGACACTAGCAAATAGTATAGAAAAAGATTTAAAAAAAATCGAAAGAAAATCGAAAGGTATGTTTGTATATAGTAAACAAATACAATATATTAAAGATCGGTTTTCCGACCAAATTTATATTATGGATGAAATTCACCAAACAAGAAGTAATGGCGGAATATCGGAAACAGAAAATAAAAAAATACGCCCTTATTTAGAAATGATTGCTCGTTACGCAATAAATACGCATTTTATATTATTATCTGCGACTCCTATGTATAATATAACAGACGAAATACGATGGATATTAAATTTGTTATTGTGGAATGATGGAAGAGGTGCTGTACCAGAAGATATATTTGATGAAACGGGGTTACTGTTGCGTCCGAATACGACCGATATAAATTATGAAGATATATTAATTAATAAATCACGCGGTTATATCTCACATTTACGTGGAGAAAATCCTTATACATTCCCTATTAAATTAACGCCTGCTATACCCGTGCTGCCAGATGATAACGAAGACGACGACAAATACCCCAAATATCGTGATGAAGAAGATATATTTTTACCTACACCATCAAAATATATTGAAAAGGGAATTGTTAAAAATTTTAGTGATGTCACGGAGGATACTAGTTGTTTTAAACATATTGAACGTGTAGCTTTTTTATATCCAGATATTTTTTCTACATGGCAATATTCATTTATCGAAACACTTCTTTTAAAAAAAAAATTAGATTTGACTACGATTGGATTATTAGTAAAGTATTCTAATATTGTGTATCCAGTATTAAATGATGATGGATCCGTTCATAACACACTTATGGGCACTATAAAGGATGGTTTTAATAAGTTTTCTAATTATAAATACGAATATTTATATGATACATACCCGTGTATGAGAATAAGCGACACGGATGATACCGATACAGAACCCTTATTATTAAAAAAACATTCGATAAAAATATATAATGTAATTAAAAGTATTCAAGCATCGCATCCTATCGTAAAAAAAGGGTATAAAAAAGGCGATATTTTAAAAGATGTTGAACATCCGGGAGGAGGAATCGTATTTATTTATTCAAAATTAAGAGATTTTGGCATTAAACCTATGGCATTTGCGTTAGAAGAATTAGGATTCAATCGTTATGTTTTACATAAAGATGCGGATTATATGAATGACAATTTATTGATACGTGAACGAGACGATAATGACCGTTTTTGTGCGTTTAATAAATGTACTTATAAAGATATTCCTGATGATCAAACACACACATTTATACAAGCTCGTTATATTTATTTAGATGGATCTATTCCTAAACCCACACTTAATTTATTAGTTAAGGAAGCAAGAGGTGAAGGTGTATCTAATCAAACAAACACTTATGGTGAAAATATTTTAGCAATTTTAGGAACTCGTGTAGTGGAAGTAGGTATATCTTTTTTTAATGTTCGTCAAATTCATGTATTAGAACCGTGGTTTCACTTTAATGTAATGATACAAGTTGTAGGTAGAGGTTCTAGGAATTTTTCACATAAATCTTTACAAAAAGAACATAGAAATATTATGATCTATTTACATGTTGGGACTCAACAAAATATGGACCGTGTGGAAACTGTAGATGAAAAATTATATAGGGATTCTTATTGTAAAAAAAAAAATATGATACAAGTAGAGTTATTACTAAAAGAAAATGCGATTGATTGTCAATTAAATAAAAAAGGTAATATTTTCATCGAAAATAAAGATGGTGAAGATACTTATTATGAAAAAGGTTCGTTACATATGGATATATATGATTCAATTCGTCATATAAAACGAAACAAACGCTTTGTAGGGGATGAAGATTATTCATTAAGTTGTAATTTACAAAAATGTAGAGAATTTACGTGTAAACATATTGAAACATCAGAAGATGGAGCTATCGATACCTCTACATTTTCACAAGTGGATAATGCTAGAAATGTGAATCAATCAAAATTATTAATTAAAAAATTATTTACAAAAAAACATTTTTATGAATTAAAAGAGTTATTACAAAAAATAAAAGAAGACATTCAATTTTTTAGTCATAGTAAAGATACCGATGCGGATAAAAATGTAATTATTTATAGCGCTTTAGATGAAATCGTTACACAAAAAGAAAATATATATTATAAAAAAAATGAAGGCTACTTAATTATGAGATATATAAACATAGGATCCGGTAGTCAAAAAACAGAATCAGCATTTTATATTTTTCAACCAAAAATTATTACAAGAACAAATGCTGATACGTATGAAAGTATACACATTAAAAAATTTAAAAAAGAATATAAGAAAATACGTACAAAAATACTTTCTACACAAAATGAATTAGAACTAGATAATTATAAAAAACAAAAAAATGACTTATTTACAAAATTATTTAGTAAAGAAGATACAACGTTGCCTTTATCCTATCGTAATAGCATTTTACAGGATACTAAACAAAAATATATTTCTGATATTCCTGCTACGAGTGTTGATTCTACAAAACCATCTATAAAAGTTTCTCAACCAGCAAAAAAAAAATCAGAAGGAGCAGGAGCGGCGGCATCAAAAGTATCGAATACAAATATTAAAGCGCAAGAAAATGTTCCAAGCAATTATAAGAAAATACAACGTTCCTTACAGGAAGAATTTAAAACAACAAATATAGATTGTATAGATAAATTAAAAAATAATATAACTAATGTTGCTGTAAGAGATCGTTTATTTATTAATGAACATATGATAGTTATTCATCGTTATAAGCAATTCGACAGATTATCTCTAACAGATAAAAAAATAGTATTAAAGTTTCATATAGGTAACATTATGAGCATAGATGATGTATCTACTATAACTCCTATTTCGACAAGTGAACAAAATTTATTAAAAGATGAAAATGAGCCCTTATATGAAGCATTATCTAGAATATATGCTCATGATACGTTCGGTAACCCAGAATATAATAATCCAAACCATATATTAAAAGTGATTAAAAAACATGTACCATTCACAGAAGAATCTGAACTTATACTATTAATTACATTATATCTTAAATATGATTCGGAAGCAGCTAGTATATTGATGGCAAGATTGCGAAATACATTGTCTGCTTATTTTATAAATGAAGATGAAGATAGAGAAGAACAATGTATACAACATTTTAATAATCGCCAGTTTATAAAGGATTTTGATGATATAATTAAAAGTGCTATGAAGGATACATCAGACTCAAATCCTGCTATGGGAAGATTATATACGAAAAAAAATCTACAAGATATTATGTATAAATTACTTATTATAGATTATTATGATAAAAGTAAACATTTATATAACAATACTGATACAAATTATACAATTATACGAAAAAGAAGAGATGAGATAGAGCGAAAAGATGAGGATGGTAATAATATTTCTAATGAAATAATGGGATTTGTGTTACGATATTCTATTAAACAACGGAAAGAAAGGTATTTTATATATAAACGTGGTATGTTTATAAAAAATGGTGCCGATGTGATAAATGAATCAGAATTCCGACATTTACGTTATAATAAAGAAATACTTTTTGATAACAAAAATATATTAATGGGATTGAGTATGTATAATCCTAAATCAAAAGAAGTACAATTTAAATTATTAAATAATATTACTGTTACAAAAAAAACCAAAAGTGGAAAACTGAGTTTGAAAGAAGCTCATACCGGGGTTGTTTGTAAAGGAGGTCCGACAGTGACTTCATTGATAAAAGATCTAAACAAATTATTAGAATTAACAGGTGATAATCAAGTTAAAAAAAAAACATCTATAGCAACAAATAAATTGACAAAGGACGAATTATGTGAAATATTATCATTACTATTGCGTTATAACGAATATAAATCTTTGTTTGTGTCCACTCCTAAGGATCAAAAGATAACAAAATATTTTTATAATATTGAACAAGCGTTATATTTAACGTTTTAAGATTTTTAATGTATTTATTTAAATTTGATAATATATATTTATAAAATATATATATTATATATATTATGGCTAAACTTGATGAGTCTTTATTTATAACATCTATCATAGATATTAAAGAAAGTATAGAACCCAAGAATGTATACAATTCAGAAGATATTAATGAACAATTATTAGAAAAAATAAAAAAAAAAATAGGAAATAAATGTTCAAATTATGGTTATATTATTAAAGATTCTATTAAAATAGTTGATAGAAGTTTAGGAACAATAATAAGTAGTCATTTTAATGGTAATTTAGTATATAATATTAAGTTAGAAGTAAGTATATGTTCACCGTCTAAAGATGATATCATTACATGTAAAGTTATAGCTAAAAATAAAATAGGTATTTTATGTGAAAATGCGCCTTTTGTGATTATATTATCTAAAGATTACCATAGTGAACATGAAACATTTAATACGATTCAAGAAAAGGATACAATTCATGTAAAAATTTTAGATTACAAATATAAATATAGTGATAATCAAATTCAAGTTGTAGGAGAATTTATAAAGTAGTTAATAAATACATTTTTACAATTTTAATTTAAAGAAATATAAAATACATAGTTATATAAATATATATATATATATGAAAAAAAAAAATATATCTATTAAAAAAAAAATCGACAAGCTAACATATAATCAAAAATTTGAAATATATAATATATTAGTAAATAGTGCTTCAACTTTTTCTGAAAATAATAACGGTATTTTTTTTAATTTAAAATATTTAAATAAACAAACATTAGAATTAATAGAATCCTTTTTAGAATATAGTAAATTTATAAATACTGGTTCTACTGATAATAAGAATCACAAATTACAAACATTAGAAAAACAATATACAAATTACAGTAATACGAACACTAACAATATTATAAATAAAACGGCTACAGCTGTTACAATATCAGAAAATATGTGTAAAGAAGAAGATTATATTTTATATGATATAAATAATGAAACATATAAAAAAGACTTACAAAAAACAATAAAATTAGATATATTACAAATCAATAATAATGATGAACAATTTCATATATATTCTAATATTACGATGGATACGAATGAAGACAATGAAGGCGATATTGAAGGGGACGATGATAATGAAACAGAGGAGAATAATAATGATGAAACGATTATAGATGAAGATGATAACGATGACGATGACGAAACAAACGAAGAAGAACATTTACTTGAAAATATAGAAAATATTTTAGATGAAGAAACATATGACGAATTAGAAGAAGATATCGAAAAAAAAAATGAAATATCGAGCAAAAAAAAATTTATTTTTAAACATTATATAAAGAAATTAAATTTACAATCTAAGGAAATGTTACCTAAAAAAGATTATTTACATAATACTTTAAATGCATCTAACATATCCCATAAACCAACATTAAATAGTAGCTCATTATCAGGTTCAACCTATCGTATATTTAATATATGTAAAAATATTCATAAAAATAATAATTTTAGTAATTATAATACTATAAATACTACTAGTGAACTACCTTTAGAATAAAAATAATTTTATAGGAATATTGGTTTAAACATAACTAAAAATATTAGTATATAATACTATATGAATCGTATTATATATTATTATCAAACCTTTAATGGATTACAAGATATTTTAGATAAAAAGGTCGTGACCCATATTCATGTATCTTCTATTCATTTTGGACACAATGAAGATGGCTCTCCCTACATTCATTTAAATGATGAGATACCTAAAAGTTCCATATTTGATACCATTTGGAAAGAGTGTGAAACAGCAACAGATAATGGTATTACAATTATGCTTATGGTAGGTGGCGCAGGCGGTGCGTTTACGGATTTATTTGAAAACTTTGATATATTTTATCCATTATTGAAAAAATGTATAGAGTCACAATCCTGTATTAGGGGAATAGATTTAGATATAGAAGAATATGTAACATTGAAAGATGTACAACGATTGATTCGTCAAATAAAAGAAGATTTTGGTAAAGACTTTATTATTTCTATGGCTCCACTAGGAGGTTCACTAATGACCGATGAGTCCGGTATGGGAGGGTTTGTCTATAAAACGTTATTTGAATCACCCGAAGGAAAGATGATAGATTATTTTAACGGACAATTTTATGGTTCGTTTAGTTTTGATTCCTATGATAAAGCGATTCAAAATGGTTATCCACCAGAAAAAGTGGTAATGGGCATGGAATCAACTGAATTTACTAAAGAAACATTTGTAGAAGCACTTGAAGAAGTTCATAAGATACGACAAAAATATCCAACCTTTGGAGGCGTATTTAATTGGGAATATTTTAGTTCTCCACCAAATCCGGACATGCCGAGTGAGTGGGCAATGGAAATGTATACCATTATACATCCAAATAATTATAGATGTTCTATTCAATAAAAATATGTTATTTATTTTTAATAAAAAAAATAAAATAACTATATAATTATATACATACACTATGAAATTGTGTAATATTAAAAAAAGTCATTTAGGTGTGTTTTCAAGTTTGTCGTTATATACAAAAAAAAATCGTGTTAATTTCTTACTAAAAGTAATTTTAGCATCGTTTATTGCTGCTATAGGTTTTATAATGAATAATCAAGAAAGTATTATAGGTTCAATGTTAATATCGCCCCTTGGTGGTCCTTTAATGGGATTAATAGCCGCCTTATTATTATTTGATGTAGGTTCATCATTAACAAGTATACTTTATTTGATACTCGCGTTTATATTAATGATCGTGATCGGTGCGTGTATAGGATATTTTTTTCGTAACCAAGAACCGACTGAGGAAATGAAAAAACGATATTCGTTACCTGATAAATGGACCCTGATTAATGCGATATTTGTAGGAACAGTGTTTGCAATAGTAACTTTATCAAGTGGTGGTGCTCTTGTAGAAAGTATTGGAGCAGGTATTGCGATTTCATTATTACCTCCAGTGGTCAACTGTGGTGTAACATTGACGAATCAAACGATTGATATAGATATACGCAAAAAAAATATGTGGAATACCTTTTTGATCACTCTTGTAAATATGGTAGGCATAACCATATCTTCATTTGTCATATTTTCAATGTATTGTAAAAATAAAATGTTATTTTCTTGGGAATAATTATTTCTAGAGCATAGTTTTTTTTTCTTTTCTTTTATTTTATAATCATTTATTTTATTTTATTTTATTTATATATAGTATAATATACTATATACAAATGGTTAAAAAACGTTCACAACATACTTTGCGGAAAAAGAAATCGGAACAACGCAGACGTTCCAAAAGTGGTCGGCGTTCCAAAAGTGGTCGGCGTTCCAAAAGTGGTCGGCGTTCAAAAAGTCGCAGGCGTTCAAAAAGTCGTAGACGTTCTCGTTCACGGACACGCAGAAAACAATCTGGTGGAAAAAAAAAAATATCTAGACGCAGACGTGTGTCTAGAAAGAAAGTATTAAAGCGTAGACAACGTGGTGGAACAAATCCTGTAAATGTATGTGTAACAAAAAATAATGGGTCATATACAGCCAAAATAGCTCCATGTCCGTCATCTTTTTCTTTTGATGAAATACAAGCACGTGCGGGCGGTGCGGCACAGCGTGTAGCAGTAGCACCACAAAAGAAACCAAAAGTTCCTCCATCTACTGGGAAGAGTGCGGCCAAGCAGGGCGAAGAACTTCTCGAGTATATAGATTCAATGCCCTCAAAGAAAGAAACAGTTTCCCCACCTCCGGGTGTTTGGCTTTCTCAACAAGATAAGGAAGCAAGAGCAACAGCAGAAGCAGCACAACAACAAGAAGACAAGGAGTGGCCCGATTTGGAGACGTTCGAGGCGGATAATTTGATGCCGCAACCGCGGGTTGGTGATCGGCCATACGGTGAAATCGAGCAATGAGACAGATATGATAACTAGAATCGCTAAACTATATGATCCATAGTTTCCATTGTTTCCATTGTTTGAATGTCTTGTATACGAGACAGCGCTTCTTGAGTAGATATAGATTGTGGAATCCATTTACTAAATTCTGGTGAGTATGAACACGTTACAAATAAATGTTTCTTACAAGATGTTAGTTTGTTTTCAATAAAGTTTTTTTTATCGATACTATCAATACGAGCGATAGCATACTTTTTAATTTTATTATTATTATCTATACAATATAGATTATAAATATAATTTGTTTTTTTCGAATGTTTAATGATAAACGTCCTCATATTGGAATCGGACATCGTTCCAATTGTATCTTTTTTTTCTGTTAATACTAGATTAGTTGTAGATGATACAGGAACACTTGAAGTAGACGTTTTTTCTCGTTCAAAGTTCATCAGTGTACGACTATTATGTTTCGTATGTTTGGATAAATTAAAGTAAAAGACAACACTTTTATTTTGACCTTGTAAAGGATGAAATACTAAACCATTACTATTATAATCCAAAGAATGGATATAGGTGTTAAAAATGTATTCTATTTCGTCATACATAAATAATCGTTTAATATGAATAGGGCATACCTGTATATCTAGATCTTCAATATAGTTGTCTTCTAATATACTATACATGTGTTTATATTTGGTAATAAGGGGGTCTTTGCAGACTTGACCCTTATATACCATCAGATTTTCCCAGACAAAGACCCATTGTTTGTGTTTATCTCGAATTAAACTACCTTCAATAATTGTATCCGTATATAAATCTTCACTAAATCGAAAGGGTACAATAATCATTTTAGGAAAGGCGTGAGATTTAGTTGTTTTTGTATCTACAAAAATAGAATATCTTTCATTTTTAATAGTAATAAGTAGTAAATAATATTTATTACCATTTGATTCTAACGATAACATATATTTGTATTGTTTAAAGTGTTTTAAAAAAGCATCCGAATAATAATACATTGAAAAGGCATTTAATTCAATGTCATAATTATGTATAAAATGTTGTAATATATGTTCTTTTTCTTTATCATTAGTAATATTATATCCTATTTTATTACAAAAACTTATTTGTGATATTTCCATAGTATATGGTATTCGTAATATATATTATATGCGTTGTGTATAAATAAAGTATCAAATTTAATTATTTATTGTATCGATACTTCTATTAATTATTCTATTTATTATTTAAACATAATTATATAGTATATAAAATACTTATGATAGTAACAAAACGAGTAGCATTAGAATCTATAGCACGCCAAAAGCGGATAAAATTTTTTGGTCAAGCGAATGAAGAAAGTAATAAGGGTTGTACAGTAATTGGTTCATTAACGTACATTCAATATCTTGACGAAAAACAAGTAGAAATAAAAAAACCTCTGACTAAATTTAAAATTAATGCCAGTACTACAGCGTATAAACCAAATATAGACAAATGTTCGCAAATAGATATTGACTCCACCTTGTTTAAAAGTGGAAAAGAAGGCTTTAGTAACAGTGGATATGTACCTTCAAATATTAAAAAATGTTTACAAGAGGGAAAGGATATGGAACCAGTATCTATTATATTAAAAAATTTTCCTACTTATACCGAAGTTAATATATTAAAAGATGTATTTAGAAAGTATTTTTCGAAATACGGTGATATTAAAAAAATCACTATACTAACAGATAAACAAAATAATATAAAAGATATAGCCTTTATAGAATTTTATTATAATAAAGATGCATTAAAGCTACTAGAAAATCCACCGCGTCTTATTATAGGAAAACAAATAGTAAGTATACAAAAAAATCGATCAAAAAGAAAATTTAAATAGTCGCAAGATTTCCAATGTCTTCATATGCTTGAAGTTGATTAGCTGTTTTATTTTTGTCTCCAATTAAATTATTATTGCTAATAGCATATGTATTTCTAACATCACTTAGTCGAATACCTTCTTTTTTTAATTTACGTTCTCGAATATCCTGAATGGTAGCATCATCCATGTTATCTACTTGTTCCTTTTTTAAAAATTGTTCACCATCTGTAAATTCTTTAACTGTGTTGTATTGTTCAACGATGGGTGTATTTTTGTTAAATATAGTTGTATTATCTAAAGATTTATAATTCAATGTATTACTTGAAAAAGGTGCCTCATCCGCAAGAACATTACTGGAATGTTCTGGATTTATTTTTTGAACATTTAAATGATTCCCAATATTATTATTGATATCTAACATAGGCTTATTTGGTTGTTCTGCGCCAGAAGTCGTTTCGTTATTTTTACTAAAATAAGAATCAAATTCTTTACTTCGTAATGATATAACATTATCATAGGATTGTTTAGTAATTTTTATGGAATCAAGATCTTTATATAATGGCGCATATTGTTCATCTAAACTATTACTAAACTTATTTTGTAATAATTCTGAAGGATCATTACCTGTCCAAGTGTCTTGACCCTGTAATCTACTACTATTTGAATGATTAAAAAGTGTTCGATCATCTAATATAGAAAATGATGGCTGTTCTACCGGTTGTTCGGGTTGTTCGGGTTGTTCGGGTTGTTCTGTATTAACAGGTTGTTTAGATACATGAACCTCATCCCAAGAAGCAGTATCTTCTTCCGTTTCCGAGGCATTATTATTTGCTACATCTTTATTAGTGTCTGTAGTATGTTTCGTTTTATTTTCATTTTTTGTAAATGATTCTACAGAAGTATTTCCAGTATCTAAGTTTTTTTTAAGTATAATGTGTAAAATAAGTACAATTGAAATATATATAATAATATCTAATATAAAAAGAAAAAACATATGTTTAATTGTATAGTATATAATATATATAGAATATAAAAAATATATTCTAAAATAAATTAATTAAAAAAAATATTTATTTAGGATAAATTATAAAATTATTTTATAATAATATGGTATACATATGTCTCTTGAAATAACAATAGAATCATCTAGTTTAACTAAAAATCAAAAAGTAATTGTAAAAGCAATATATAATGAATTAAAAACATTAATTTTGGATGTAATTAATGAATTAAAACATATGGATCCCGAATGTATTTCTATAGAAGATATATCCAAAAAAATTTTTATTATCATATCGCAATGTATTAAATTAGTAGAAAAAACTAAAGTTAATAATAAAAGTTTACAAGGCGCTGATAAAAAACAAATAGTATTAGAATTAGGTAAAATAGTTATTATAACAGAAGTTCCAGATAAAAATATAACTGATACTATAGTGCCTATTTATGATGCAGTAGCTGAAGAAATATTAGAAACAATCATTGATGTAACGTCGCATGTAAATACTGAAGTTAAAAAAGGTTGTGGCATATTGTTTACAAAAATAAAAGAAAAAATAAGTGCGTGCATACGTTAATATATATAAGAGTTTCTATATAGTTAAAATAAATCTAATATATATGTAATATTTTCTAATAATATATTTTTTTCAATTGGTTTTATTATTTTTATTGAACACCCATATGATTGATTAGGATATTTAGTAAGAATAATAGAAAAATAGTTTTTATATTGTATATTTATTTCTTCTTTTTCTTCTATTACATTATACTGAAAGTTTGATTGAAGTGTGGGTTTTGTATTAATATTCATATAAATTAATTTACAATCTATATGATTATAGCGTGTATTTACAGTATCTGTAGTTGTATAGGAATAATTTATAATTTTGTTGTTATATATGTTAAATACAGTATTATTATTACGGTAGGTTTTAACAAGTATAGGCTTACTAATCGTAACATTTTTTTTTTGTGTTAAATGTTCTAATATATTTTGTATAGTGTTATACGTATGTTTATTTATAAAAATCGCATCAGAAATAGATGTCCCAATATCTATAGTAATAACGTTATTTTTATTAACAGTGGAGATATACGTTTCTATAAAAGTATCCATAGCGTCTTATATGGTTATAATAATTATATATTAAGAATATCAAATTTATATATTAAAAAATAAATTTGATATATTGTGTATATACAAATATAAGTTTAAAAAATAAAATATACAACAATAATAGAAAACATGAAACATGTCATTATTATAAAAAAAAATGGTACGATTGTATCTAAATCACTACAAAGTGTAACAAATGTATCAAATGTTACGATTACACATAAAGATGTAGTGTCATTGTTTAATACTAATATTAGAAAGTCTATAAATTTTAAAAATAATTTTAAACGTTATTGTGATTGGGAACTAGAAGATTCGGTTATATCTTTATTCGGTAGTAAAGAAGGTCGAGCTGGTTCTGAAAATAAATATGATTTACCACCACCAGAGGACATTGATATTTATTTTGGAGAAATATTGATAGTTAAATCTGTTGAAGATGTAATTTGTGATTTAACTCGTAAAGATTTTGACGATTTTATAGAGGTAAGTTTTGGTGGATTTGAAGATTTAGGTGCCAATGACACAGAAGAAGAATATGATCCTGAATTAGATAAATATGAATCTGATTTTGTTGTTCCTGATAATGAGGTAGAATATGAAGAAGGTTATAACCCTGATGAGGAAGAAGAAGAAGAAGAATATAAATCATCTACAGACGAAGAGGAAGACGGTTGTTCCTGCTGTTCAGATAATGATAATAAATAAATTTGATAATAAAATAAATAATGAACATTCATTATTCATATTTTTATTTATAATTTACATTTATATTTAAAATTAATTTATATTATAATAGATAATGTCAGGTTCTATTCGTAAAGATACTATAGATGTATTTAAAAAATTAATAAAATCAAAAACAAAATTACTAATTAGAAAAGTAAATAAAATAGCTAAAGAAATAGAAAAAGGAATTTATAATTATACAATAGAATATTCAGAAAAAAACGGTATCATTAAAAATTGGGATAATAAAAAATTTAAAAATTGCTATAAACAAAAATCAATAGCTTTATATTCTAATTTAGATTCAAATAATTATATTCATAATGATTATTTATTTAATAAGGTTATTATAGGAGAAATAAATGCCATTTTATTATCAACATTGGAACCACATGAATTATTTCCTGAAAGGTGGGATAAATTATTAAAGCAAAAACATGTTGAAGATCAATTTATTTATGAAGCACGAACAGATATGGGGACAGATCTGTTTCATTGTGGAAGATGTCATAAAGAGAACTGTAGTTATTATCAGTTACAAACTCGAAGTGCGGATGAACCGATGACTACATTTGTTACGTGTTTAAATTGTGGGAAAAAATGGAAAGAATAGATATAATATTTATAATGTGTATTAAATAAATTTGATTTAAAGATTAATGGTATATTTTTTATTAATAAAGATAATAAAAAATATAATGTCTATTACTTGTAAACGTGTAAATTTTAATAATATACATAATAATGTTTTAAATATATTAAGCAGTACTATTGTAGATCATCATTGTAATACGATTAACTCTATATTTATTCAACCTAAATATCCAATCAAGTGTAATATTGAAGTTATTGGGGAAAATATACATATACATAAAGATATACCTAAAAAACAATCAGAATCATCTATAGATTATATAACGCTTATTACCAAAAATATTGATACGCCTCTATTTATTAAATTAATGGTATCTAAAGAAGATATGGGTGAAACATCTACTATTATATATTTAGGTGAATATATGTTTACTGTTCTTAGTTTTCCAATACATGACAAGGTTAATATTTATAATTTGATTACAAAAAAAATAAAAGATATAGACGATGGAGCGTACGTATCTGGTGATTTCGACGATTCGGATGACGAGCGTGCCGATGACGAAGAATTAAGTGATGATGAAGAAGCGCATGAAGAAGAGCATAAAGGAGAGCATGAAGAAGAGGATGAAGAGGATGAAGAAGAAGATGAAGAAGAAGATGATTATATTACACGACAAAAACGCTTACAAAGTGATGAATATGAGCATGACAGTGGAATAGAAAAAGAATTAACTGAACAGTATAATAATTTATATGCTAATGAATAATATATTACATACTAATCATATCTTCTTGTCTCCAAAATTCATAGCTAGTTTGATTAATATAACGTTTTATAAATAAGGGTATTTTTTTTTCCTTAAACTCTAATTCAGCAATGTCTATACTGCTTGTTATATGAGTAGGAACATTAACTAATGGTTGTGAACCATCAGAGATCATCTGGGCTCGTATACCAATTAATTTAGTTTTTTCAAATTTAGTTAAAAATGGTTTAGTTTTTTTTATATCAGAATAATATTTAGAATATGAATTATCTTTACTTATAATGTTTTTATATTGTTTCTCTTCAAAGTTACCAATATCTAATGTATCTTCTCCTATACTATTAATACTTTCTGTTTCATTATCGCTCATAATTATATTATTATATTAATATATTAATATATTATAATATATTTATATATTTATCAAATTTATATTCATTTATATTTATTTTATTAAAAAAAATGTGTTTACAGTATATATGTTATAAGTAATATATAGTTATTATAAAGTATTTGGTTCATTTGTCCAAGAAGATTTACAATGAGAGCATATATACATATATTTTAATTCTTTATCATTATATTTTATAAATATAATTTCATTATCAACAGGAATAAATTCTTTTATCGTAAACGAATAATTATCAAAAGTAGGTGTTGGTATTTGTAATAAGCTTTGTTTATCACTATTACTAATTAAATTAACAATACAAGTGTTTTTAGAAATAGGAATTATATTTTTTTTTTTATGTTTAATCGTATTCGATTTTAAAAATTTTGAACAGGTAATTTTAATATTGGGTTTACGAACATTATTAATAATATCCTCTTCAATATCGTTAGTATAATCAAGTATTAATTTAATAGCATTTTTGTTTTGTATATTAGAAATACAATTTTCATTAATACATTTAATATTATTAATTCTTGGGAGTGTATGATCATAAATAATATAGGGATTTTTAGAAATAGAATTACTAATAAAATCATTATTATATTGTTTCTTATATACAGTAATTCTATTTTGCGTATTTTCGGAGTCTTCTTCTTTAATATAATCTCCTATCCAAAAGCAATTTTTACAATGATGTTGTAATGTATTTGTTTCCTGATTTATTTTTGTAAATAACATGAACTCGCATTTAGGACAAAAATTCATTGTAAAGTAATGTATTATACTATAATATTATTACAAAATAATAAAAAAATAATAATCAAATTTAATTAAAATAAAAAAATACAGTATTTTTTATTTTGTTTATGTGTAAATATATTTATATTTTTTGTTTATAGTGTATGTTTAGATAATTACTTGTTAGCTTTCTTACGACCTCGCTTTTTGACAACCTTTTTAGGCGGAGGTGCTACTTCTTCTTCTTCTTCTTCTGATTCCTGATCCAGTTCATCTACATCATCTGAAACATCATCATCATCTACCTGGACATCATCGTCTTCTACAATATTTACACTAGAAGATACTCCACTGCTGTCTTCATCGATAAATGCGTACTTATCAAGAGAGTTTGTGGATGGTGTAATCTTCATCTGTTGAATAACCCACTTGAAACCATACTTCGCACCATTAAAAGTAACCTTATCACACTTAGCAATAATAGTTACTTGGCAGCGTCCAGAAGCATATGCTTCTACTTCTTCAATGCTTTTAATTTCTTCATTTTCACTCGTAAATACCTTACAGCTCATACGACCGTCCCACACTGGAAGGTTAAACTTCATACGAGGAGCGTATTTCTTTGTTTCGCGACCAGTAGACTTATCCTTTGAAAACTTAATTCCAGAACGCAACAGAGTTTTAGCTACTTCACGGCTGGCATCTTCCTGTTCAAACCAGGTATAGCTATTATCCTTAGCGTGATCAATCAGGGTATCTTCCATTTCACGAACCTTTTCATACAATGTACGCACCTTCTTATCACGTGGCTCTCCATCTTCATCTTCTTCATAACCATTAAAGGATACATCAATACTATACGAAGCATTAACGGTTCCATTTCCGGACGTATTTTCCCACTTATTTACACCAAAGGGAGAGGACATCTTAGGAGTTTGGACCAATAGCCAGCGACCATCATATTTTACCTTCGCAGATTTACCTCCATAGGCATTCACCATAGGACCTTCAATATTCATCGCAGCAGTATCGACATTGTGTGCTAGTTTCACAGACATTATTTCTTTCTTTCTTTCTTTCTTTCTTTTCTTTTCTTTGCTTTTTTCGTTAAGTAGTTGCTTGTAAGAGTGATTAATACATATCTTTGTAGAATATTTTAAATCAAATTTTTTTTAATATTAAAATAAAAAAAATTTCGTCATCGGCACTATGATTCTATATACAAATATGTCTATATTATTAATTTTATTTTGATATATATTTAAATATAATATTATATATAATTATATCCGGTATGAATACTACACAAATAACACAAATAACACAAATAACACAAA
>Ga0114998_10000208_pt1 | contig 39720 bp, 34 predicted proteins | sample ArcticOcean_MG_C_5_FD_87044 | JGI IMG/M metagenome (GOLD analysis project Ga0114998, IMG submission 87044) | Marine microbial communities from western Arctic Ocean - ArcticOcean_MG_CB4_138 | ecosystem: Environmental > Aquatic > Marine > Oceanic | place: Arctic Ocean: Canada Basin | collected... | reverse complement strand
ATCGCTCTCGGTAACACCGGTGCGAGAGTTGATTGCTCCTGCAGCCCTGACACTCATGTTGGGGGTGCTCACGCCGCTCTCCGCCTTCTTTTTCTTACGTTCTCTAGGTAAGCTTGGGAGAACAGACGCGGCGGCGACAGCGGCTCACTATGGTTCGGTCTCGGCAGTCACTTTCATTGCTGCGATTGAAGCCGTAAAAATCTCCGGAATGGCCTCTAATGGTTATCTTCCGGCGCTTCTTGCTGTTTTGGAAGTGCCTGGAATCATCGTAGGGCTTCTCTTGGCTCGCGAGAGTAAGGGGGCTGGGATGAAAGCGGCGATTCACGATGTCATCACGGGTAAGAGTATTTTTCTGATGGTTGGTGGCTTAGTGATCGGGGCCCTTTGTGGTCCGGAAAAGATCGCGGGTGTAGCGCCCTTCTTTATCGCTCCATTCAAAGGCGTGCTTTGCATCTTTCTCCTCGAACTAGGAATGGTGGCCGCCGGCCGGATTCAGGACCTTAAGTCGGCCGGGTTCCGGCTTATTCTACTGGGATGTTTCCTCCCTCTTTTCCACGGGTCGATCGCTACGGTTTGCGCGGTTGCGGTAGGAATGAATCCCGGTGGTGGCGCTGTTTTTGGGGCAATGGTTGGAAGTGCTTCTTACATCGCAGCTCCTGCGGCGGTGCGACTTGCGTTGCCCGAAGCGAGTCCCGGGATTTATTTGACTCTCTCGCTCGGAGTGACCTTTCCCTTTAATCTGGCGCTTGGAATTCCTCTTTTCCTTTATCTGGCTGAGAATGCGTCTAAATTTTTATCATGAAAAAGAAGCTATCTTTGGTGACGATTGTCACAGAAGGAATCCTGAAGGAACAGTTCTCTGAACTCCTGCAGGAGAATGGCGCGAGTGGGTTTACCATTACTCGCGCAGAAGGGCAGGGCTCCAGAGGATTGAGGGCGCGTGATTGGGAGGGGCCGAATCTGCGATTTGAGGCAATCGTTTCGAGCGCCGCAGCGGATCAAATATTGGCGGCGGTGGAAAAAAAATACTTTGAGAGTTATTCCGTGATTGCTTGGGTGAGTAAAGTTGAGGTAGTTCGTGGAGAGAAATTTGTAGGAGAAGAAAACGTATGAAGACACTTAAGCATCTTTTCGAAAGGAATTGGAAGTGGGCCGAGAAGATGACCTCGAATGATCCGCATTTCTTTGAGCGTCTCGCGGATCAGCAGTCGCCCAAGTATCTCTGGATTGGCTGTTCGGACAGCCGGGTTCCTCCGAATCAAATAACCGGGCTTGATCCTGGTGAGATCTTTGTGCATCGGAATGTCGCAAACATTGTCAATCAAACCGACCTAAATATGCTGTCGGTCCTTCAGTTTGCGGTCGAGGTTCTAAAGGTCGAGCACGTGATCGTCTGCGGGCACTACGGCTGCGGAGGAGTGGCGGCATCGGTCGATGGAGTTCGTCATGGGCTAATCGATAATTGGATCAAATGCATCGGGGAAGTTGCCGAGACTCATGCCGAGGAATTATTTAAGCTTGAGGAGGATAATCGACTTTCGCGACTTTGTGAGCTCAACGTATTGGCACAGTCAAAAAATCTGACGAAAACCACGGTCATTCAAGATGCCTGGGATCGTGGGCATGCTGTCGATGTTCACTCGTGGATTTATAGCTTAAGCGATGGCCGCATGAAGGGGCTGGCTGATCCGATTTCGGGCTCATAGAAATCGGAAGTTGAGTATAGGCCATCGCTTGGGAGAGGAAGTGACGCGTCCGAAGGGCGGCAGTATTGCTCATATTTGTCACCTTCAGTATCGGATTTCCAATGGTGATGAGGATGAAGGAGCGGTCCTCCTACAGATTTGCAAAGGAGTAGATTGAGTTGGCGAACCAAGAGCTTACGAGGGGTGAAGACGAAGATTGGAGGAAGAGGTATTTGGCGAGAACGCAATCGTTGGTCGAAGACTACGAATCACAGTTTACTGAAAAAGTGATCAAGTAGAGGTGGCTCTTGCCAAGCATGGGGTCTTGGACTGATACTCATTACGTGAGCGATTTAGAGCAGCCGCTAGTTGGTGTGGTCATGGGAAGTGATTCCGATTGGCCAACGATGGAGAATGCCGTCAAAGTCCTTGAGGAATTTGGGGTGCCTTATGAGGCAAAGGTAGTGAGCGCTCATCGCACGCCGGAGCTTTTGGTGGAGTATTCTAAGTCGGCTCAAGAGCGTGGCCTGAAGGTCATTATTGCAGGAGCTGGAGGAGCGGCTCATTTGCCAGGGATGGTCGCTTCTATGACGATTCTTCCAGTTCTTGGTGTTCCGGTTCAATCACGGGCGCTCAGTGGGATGGATTCGCTTTTATCGATCGTCCAGATGCCGAAGGGGATTCCCGTGGCGACTTTCGCGATTGGGGATGCGGGCGCGGGAAATGCCGGGCTTTCGGCAGTTTCGATCCTCGCGACTGCCGATGATTCTCTTTCGGATAAGCTTCAGGAGTTTCGCGATAATCAGCGCGATACTGTTCTCTCCAAGGTTCTCCCGCCTCAGCTCAAATAACGATGGTTTTACCTGGAGGAACTCTCGGCATTCTCGGCGGCGGACAGCTCGCCCGTATGCTTGCGCTCGATGCACGGCGCATGGGATATCGTACGGTGGTTTGGAGTGGCACTCCGACGGCGGAGCCCACCGAAGGCGTGTCGGATGTCGTGATCAAGAAACCTTTTGATGATGAAGCGGCTCTCGCGGAGTTTTGTGCACAGGTGGATGTCGCGACGGTAGAGTTTGAAAACATTCCTCTCGAAACGCTCACGGCGGTGGAAGAGAAGGTCGGGCTTTATCCCTCGGCCCAAAGTATTGGGGTGAGCCAGCATCGCTCGCGCGAGAAAATCTTTCTTCGTGAGCATGGAATTCCTTGTGCGCCTTTTGCGATGGTGAATTCACTAGAGGAACTCGAAGAAGCTTATGACCAAGTGGGCCCCGTTGGGGTCTTGAAGACAGCGGCATTCGGCTATGATGGCAAAGGTCAGGTTAAGCTAACATCGGTAGACCAGCTTGCTGGCGCGTGGACTGGAGTGGGGGAGGAGTCATCGGTTCTTGAGGGCTTTGTTGATTTCGATTGTGAGATTTCCGTGATCATTGCGCGGGGAGCAGACGGTGAAATGGTGTCCTATCCCGCGGTCGAAAATCGACATCGTCACCATATCCTTGATCTTACGATTGCGCCCGCGCGGGTTGATGAAGTAGTTCTCGCTGACGCGAAACGAATCGCAGAGAACTTAGCCGAGGCTCTTGATTATCGGGGGCTCCTTGCGGTGGAGTTTTTCGTTGAGAAATCAGGACGGGTGCTTGTGAATGAAATGGCTCCACGTCCGCACAATTCGGGTCACTTTTCCATGAATGGAAGTGTTACTTCACAGTTCGAGCAGCAGCTACGAGCGGTGATGGGGCTTCCGCTAGGCTCGCCAGAAATTCTGAGTCAGACGGTGATGTTGAATCTTTTGGGAGATATGTGGCAGGGAGAAAGTGGCACTCTCAATTCCGAAGCGATCCTCTCAACCAAAGGGGCAAAGTTGCATCTCTACGGGAAAAGTAATCCGAATGGACGCCGTAAGCTAGGTCACGTAAATCTTGTCGGAGGCGAGGATGCCCTGGAGCGTGCTGAGAAGCTTAAGGAGAAGCTTCTGGGGTGAAGCTAGGACGATCGATTGATCATCGTGCCATTCGGGGGGCTACATCCCGCGCTCTGGATGAAATTTGACGGAAGAGCCTGGTGGTGTTTTAAATTCTTCGCGAAGACCCTTTTTCTGAGGGCGATCGATTCTGAAGATGAAGTTTCTTCGCCCTAATAGTGCTAAGAGCCTGTCGGAGTTGCTCGCGGATCTATACGGTCCGCTATCAGGTAGCGGATCGCCACGTCACGGTGGGTGGCTCGTTCGATCTTTCGGGAGGGAAATAGGCCGTTGGCGTAGCTGTAGATCAGCAGGGCTAGCATCATGTGGGGCGGAAACTGTTTGACCCCGGTGCCCCGGTGATTGACCCAAAAACTCTTCAGCGGAAGTCGGTCCACAGCCTCAATCATAAAATGGACCAGGTCGTCCTCGGGCACCCACTCACGAAGATTCGGAGGCAGAAGCATCGGCGTCTTTCGTCAATGGAAACAAATCGCGCAGCGATGGTTCGAGGCTACCAAATTCTAAGGCCGATTCAAAGTCCGACAGATTCCTAGGAATTTTCTTTTGGCGGTAGGGTTTTGAAGCCGACCTTGGGCCGAAGCGGAGGGAAAAGAAGGGGCGCGCTCAACGACGATGATAGCGATCTGATCACCAACTTTTTAGAGTTCCTTTATGGATCGAGTCCGGTGGATCCATCCGATGCTCCGGTGCCGATGGTTTCAGTTCAGGCAACCGACGTCGACGGATCCACCGACGATTACCTGACTTTAATATTTAACCAAAGTGCCGATGCTGATGGTGTCCTGACGGTCGGGGTTTCCACTGATTTCGCCAACTGGTCGAGCGATCCATCCATGACCGAATTGGCGTCCAGCATCGACAACGGTCACGGTCCGGGTAGCAGATCCGATCAGCCCGGAGCAGACCAGAATCTACTTGAGGCTGCCTGGCCGTTGATCGGCAACGTAGGGATTTTTTTAAGTGGGGCGCTTTTACGGGGAGTCCTTTCGGGCAAGGCTATCGCCCAATCAATGACGAGGGTATGACAAAGGAGATGGTCAATATGACATACTGCGTTGGGCACGTGAATCAGTCGTCAGGCTCTCAGCGAATTGCTGAGTAGTCGGTGGCGGTCATGTAGATGGATTCGGGACGGGTGGCGAGGCGTCCGACGCCGGACTCGCTGGCGGCTTTTTTCCAGTCGGGGTCGGTGCCGAAGGCTTGCCACGATTTTTTGGCTGCGGCGGAGCTGTCGTGGCGAATGATGTAAACGAGGGTGTCCTTCGAGTCCGGTTTGTCGGTGGGGTGCCAGTAAGCGACGGACTGAATGCCGTGACGGGCGAAGAGCTTGATGGTGTGGTCACGGAAGCGGGCGTCGAGCTTTCCGAGTTTTCCTTCGGCGGCTTTGTAGATGCGGAGCTCGAAGGCGGCGTCGCTACCGGGGTCCTCGGCGTTGTTCCAAGTTGGCGAGTAATCTGCAGTTTCCATATAAACGGACTCGGGAGATTTGGCGAGGATCTTGCCGTCCTTCTGGGATTCGGCAGCGGCTCTTTTCCATTCGGGGTCGGAGATGAAAGCTTGCCAGGATGCTTTGGCGGCATCGCGGCTTTCGTGTTTGATGACGTAGATGAGGGTGTTTTTAGATTTTTGGTCGTCGGTGGGGACCCAGTAGCCGACGGATTCAATGCCGTGCTTTTTGAAGAGGTCGACGGTGTGGTCGCGGAAGCGGTCGTTGAGGGCATCGAGCTTGCCTTCGTTAGTGGTGTAAGTGCGGAGCTCGAAGACGTCGGCGAAGGATGACGGGGTGATGGTGGCGAAGGAGATAAGAGCGAAGATTTTGGTGAGGTTCTTTTTCATCGGTGTAGTCTGGATTCCTTGTAGAGAGGGAAACATAAGAAGTTGAACGCGAGTGGACACTATTATCGTCGCAAGAGCGATTCTTCTTCGAAGTAATAAGGGGCAATTTTCAACAATTGCCAAAACCAGAGCTGTCACTCCGAAAACGAAAGTGCGAATTGTATTACTAGGATTTTCGATCTGTGGTAGTTCGATGTCGGGGTCGTTATGGTCGACGAGCGTGTTGAGATACTCCAGCGCTTCCCAGATTGGCATGTGGCGCTTTTTGAGGGGTAGAACTCGGTTTTTTAGAAAAGTTTAGTGATTCCTCTATTCCATAACAACGGACGACAATGGTGCGGGTTTGCAGGGGCCGTCGAGCTAGCTCGCCGCCTGCCGGCGGGTCTTCCAGGTATCGACTGCCACGGCACCGATGATGATGAAACCGATGATGATTTTTTGGGAGTAATCCGGGACGTTGAGCATCGAGCAGCCGCTGACAAGCAAGGTCATGATTAGGGCACCGGCGATACTTCCGATTGGGCTGCCTTGTCCGCCGCTGAGTGATCCACCGCCGATGACGACTGCGGCGATGATGTCGAGTTCTTTGGCGACTGCGGTCGTGGGGTCTCCACTGCCGAGGAAGGCGTAAGACATTACGCCTGAAATTCCCATGAGCGTTCCGCAGAGGGTATAGATGAGAATGCGGGTTCTGGCGATCGGGATGCCGCAAAGACGCGCGGTCGATTCGTTGGAGCCGAGCGCGTAGATATAGCGTCCAAAGACGGTGTAGCGCATCGTGATACCGACGCCGATAAGGAGAGCAAGGGTGATCCAGACGCCGGGGGCCAAGAAGAGCCATTCAGGATCCGGTTTGCGTTGCATAAAATTTTGGAGTGCATTGTCCGGTGTCCGAACCTGCGATTGCTTGGCGATTCCCTCGGCCGCGCCCCGAGCGATCAACATGGTGCCTAGGGTAACGATGAAGGGGGGAATTTTCAAGAGGCACGAGACGCTTCCGTTGAAGGCTCCGGTGGCGGCGCCGGTTGCCATGGCGACGAGGGCTGCAGCTGTCATTCCAAGTGCTCCGATGGTCGCGGGATCTCCGCCGGAGGCGAACGCGTTGATCGTCAGGGCGCAGGCAACGGAGCTCAAGGCGATGGTCGAGCCGGCGCTGAGATCGATGCCGCCGCTGGTGATGACCATGGTCATGCCGAGGGCGCCGATGCCGACGATTACGGTCTGGGTGATGACGGTTTTGGCATTCCGGCTGGAGAGGAAGGCACTTAGGTTGTCCGGCTCGAATGCGTAGATAAGAGCGGTGAATAGGCCGAATACGAAAAGTAGGCCGATGAACGGGAGCAGCAGTGACTTCCAGTTAGATGAGAGAGCGGGGAGTGTTGGCATTGGACTTTGGACTACTGGGCGACGAATGAGGGCTGGTGTTTTCCTGTGGTGGCGAAGAGCAGGATCTCCTGCTCGGACCATTCTTCCGCCGGACGCTTCTTGCTGAGAGATCCGCGGTGCATGACGGCGATGTTATGACAGATACCGAGCAGTTCTGGGAGGTAGGAACTGACGACGATGATGCTTTTCCCTCCGGCGGCCATAGAATGAATTAACTCGTAGATCTCGTGCTTGCTTCCGACGTCAATGCCACGAGTCGGCTCGTCCATAAAAAAGATGTCGCTATCGTGGTGGATCATGCGCGCCAGAGCGACTTTCTGTTGGTTGCCGCCGGAGAGTGCGCTGACTGGCTGGCTGGTGTTTGCGCAGCGGATATCCAACTTTTTTGCGAGCCGGTCCGCGGTGGCTTTTTCTTCTTCTAGTTGTAGAAACCCGAGGCGGGAAGTTTTGCGGATTGCGGAGAGCGTTGTATTCGCAGCGATACTGAGATTCTGCGCCAGTCCTTCGTCCTTGCGGTTTTCGCTGAGGTAGTCCAACCCGCCGGTGAGTGCCTTAATTGGTTGGAATCCGGAAAGGTTCATCTCGGCACCGCCGTTGAGTTCAATACCGCCGCTCACAACCGGATCGAGGCCGAAGAGACAGCGAGCGAGTTCCGTACGGCCGGCTCCGACGAGGCCGAAGATGCCAAGGATCTCCCTGCCTTGTAGATCGAATGAAACTCCGCGTGGAAGAGCTGTGCCGTGGACGGTTTTTACCGCGAGCACCACCTCGCCGGTGTCGTGGTCTGGGCGCGGGTACATCTCATCGATAGTCCGGCCGATCATTTGCTCGACGAGCGACTCGGGGGTGGACTCGGCGACGAGGCCCTGCCCGACAGATTCGCCATCACGCAGGACGGTGTAACGGTCGGCGATTTCATCGATCTCGTCGAGGAAATGGCTGATGTAGACGATGGCGAGTCCCTCCTCTCGTAGTTTTCTGATCACGCGAAACAGGGCTTGCTTGTCGTCTCCAGAGAGAGAGCTGGTTGGCTCGTCCATGATGACGACTCTCGCCTCGCTGACGATGGCACGTGCGATCTCAACAATCTGCTGTCGTGCGATTGTCAGGCTTCGGACCTTCCGGGAGGACAGGATGTCCTCCGCTTCCAATAGCTGGAGCGCGGCTTCTACTTTTTGTGTTTGTGAGCGCAGGAATCCAAATTTTGTCCGCTCCATACCGAGTGTCATGTTCTCCTCGACTGAGAGATGCGGGGCGAGGGTGAGCTCCTGGTAGATCATCGCGATCCCTGCTCGGCGTGCGACACTTGGGCTTGTCAGAGCGAGCGGTCTACCTTCCATTTCGACTGATCCGGAATCTGGCTGGTGAGCGCCGCTTAGAACTTTCATGAGCGTGCTTTTACCGGCTCCATTTTCACCGATTAGGGCGAGCACTTCACCGGCACGGATGTCGAGTGACACGCCGCGCAATGCCAGCACGGGCCCAAAAGATTTTGTGATCGAGTTGAGCCGCAGAAGCGGGACAGATGCTACTGCTTCAGCCACTTGTCGAGGTCGGGTGCGACGAGTTCTTGGATCCGGCTTTCACCCAGGTTGTCGGAGGTGAGGATGACGGATCCGGTATCAACGATACGTTTTACCTTTTCCCCTTTGAGGTGGGCAACGGAGTGCTTTACTGCGAGGTATCCCATATTGAATGGATCCTGGAGTGCCAGAGCATGGATCACGTTCTCCTCGATGCCAGCCAGCAGGGCATCATTGACGTCGAACCCGACAAATTTCACTTTGCCCGCGATGCCGGCACCCTTCATTGCGGCCATCATTCCCTCAGTGGTCGACTCGTTCGGCGTGAAGATACCATCGACTGAATCGGCAAACTGGTTGAGCAAATTGTTGGCGACCTCCTGTGATTCTTCGACGGTTGCACCGGCATACTTGTCGGATGAGATGAGCACGATGTCCGGGCCGTGTTCCTTGAGGCCCTTGAGAAATCCTTCCTCACGTTTCTTGGTGCTGGCGGAGCCGACCATGTGGCGCAGCAGGATGACGTTCCCCTTGCCGTCCATCAGCTCGGCAAGTTGCTTGCCGCATTTTTCGCCGGCAGCGATGTTGTCGGTGGCGACAAAGCTGTCGAAGAACTCATCACCGGCGGGCGCGAGTCCCGAGTCCCAGATGACTACCTTGATTCCTTCATCGTGCGCTTCCTTGACTGATCGGATCATTGCCTCGTCATCGAGTGGCGCGAGCGCGATCGCATCGACCTGCTGGGTGATGAAATTCTGGACGACCTTTATTTGCCCCTCGCGGTCACTCTCGATCAAGGGACCTTTCCACATGATTGTGACGTCTTCTTCTTTGGCAGCTTTGATGGCACCGGCGTGGATGGTTTTCCAGAATAGGTGGTTCGTCCCCTTGGGAATCACGGCGATACGGAGTTGTTCCCCGGAGCCTGAGTTATCGGATTTTTTACAGCTGGCGATGAGCAGTCCAAAAGTACAGATGGCGAAGCTAAGAATGAGTCGTTTTAGAGAGGGCATGAACTAGAGGTTGGGAGCTTATTAATTAGTTGAGTAATGGAAGAACGGTGAGTGTCAGGGCTGATAAGCGGAACTGGCGGAAAAAAGAAATGTGCGAAACGGCTGTGTGACTTTCCTTCGGAGGAAATTCCATGGAGCAGAGTCAACGTCCGAATCGCTAAGATGATAAAGCTCCTTCCTGCCATGCCAAGGATTGTTTTGGCGATCTTCGGTTTTGAGCGTTCCGGGGTCGGTTGGACGCTTGGTGAGGGGAGCGGTCAAGAGGAGCAGATCTCATTCATATCTCCACCAAGAGTATCTTCATTCACATGAGGAACTGGAGTTCCTCCAGGTTATTTTTGATCTTATTTAACCTCCAGCCTATCTTCCTGAGGCCAAGGAGTGTTTTGGAAGTTGTGCTTAGTCCTCTTCGGGTGGGTCAGTAATCTTCTGGAATTAGGAGGAAGGCATAGCCAAGGGGAGGGGAGATTTCGAAGTGCGCTTGGTAATGTTTATTGGGACGCTGTCGGCCTTGCTCGGTTACTTGCGATTCCCCGGTCTGGGCGAATAGGCGGGCGGGATACCGAAGGAGGGCGTGATTCGTCGATGATATCTGCTCGACAGGAGGTGTCCGACAGCCTTGCATGGTGTGGACATGAAGCATTTACTAAAATTCTTAACAGGGGGATTGGGTTTGGCTCTGATTCTCTCTGGTTGCGGAGAGAAGAAGGCGGAGCGCAGTAAATTTGCGGTCGTGACGACCGGGGTGGCCTCTTTTTGGGACATTTGTAAAATCGGAGCAGAGAAGGCGGGGGCAGATCTGGATGTCGACGTCGAAGTGCTCATGCCAAATGGCGGGGTTGAGCAAAAAAGCAAGATGGAGGATTTGCTTTCACGTGGAGTGGACGGAATTGCGGCAGCGGTCATCGATCCCATTAATCAATCTGAGTTCTTCGATGAAGTGGCTGAGCGGGTCGAATTCATCACGGTGGATACTGATGCTCCAGATTCAAAGCGAAAGGTCTACATAGGAGTGGATAACTACGATGCGGGCCGCATGTGTGGTCAGTTGGTGAAAGAAGCCCTTCCGGAGGGGGGGCAGGTCATTCTTTTTATTGGCCGCCTCGAGCAGGATAATTCAAAGCGTCGTCGCCAAGGAGTGATCGATGAACTCCTTGATCGTTCGCGTGACCCATCGCGCTACGATGCTCCCGGTGCTCCGGTTAAAGGGGAGAAATATACCGTCCTTGCCACGCTGACAGATCAGTTCGACCGGGCCAAGGGGAAGGCGAATGCCGAGGACATGTTGACCAAGTATCCTAAAGTGGGCTGTATGGTGGGGTTGTTTGCTTATAACCCACCGCTCATTCTGGAAGCACTCTCACAGGCCAAGCGGTTGAATACAGTGAAGGTGGTCGGCTTTGATGAGGAGGACGTTACGCTTCAAGCCATCGTTGATGGCACTGTTCATGGCACGGTGGTGCAGAATCCTTACGAGTATGGCTACCAGTCAGTGAAGGTGCTCAAGGCTCTTTTCGAGGGGGACGATTCCATGATTCCTGCCAATAAATTCATCAATATTCCAGCTCGTCAGATCCGAAAGGATACCGTAACCGAGTTCTGGGCAGACCTTAACGAGAAGCTCGGAAAGTAAAGGAGTTTTTGAGTATGCTCTTAGAGGTCCGCGAGGTGACAAAATCCTTTCCGGGGGTGCTTGCCCTTCGTGGGGTTGATCTGACGCTTGGGCGTGGCGAGGTGCTTGCGGTGCTCGGTGAGAATGGCGCGGGGAAGAGCACCCTTATGAAAATACTGGCCGGGGTGCAGGCGGCTGACGAAGGGACGTTTTTTCTGGAGGGGAAAACGGTGCGTATCGATTCGGTGCGGGCCGCGATGGCGGTTGGGATCGCGCTAATTCATCAGGAGTTGAATTTGGCGGAGAATCTTGAGATTGCGGCCAATATATTTTTAGGGAGAGAGTTGCGTCGCTTTGGCTTGCTGGACGACGAGACGATGCGAGAGGAGGCGGCGAAGTATCTTGCGATGGTTGGCTTGGAGGTCGATGCCGCTATGGAGGTCGGAATGCTTCCGATTGGAAAACAGCAATTGGTTGAAATCGCAAAAGCGCTTTCCGTGGATGCGCAGGTCCTGATCATGGACGAGCCAACGTCGAGTCTTTCCCAAACCGAGGCCGAGCAACTGTTCGTCGTGATCAAGGATCTTGTTTCACGCGGGGTGAGTATCATTTATATCTCCCATCGATTGAGTGAGATCGGCCAGATTGCGGATCGGGTTATGGTTCTCCGGGATGGCGAGAATGCCGGTGAGTTGATGGGGGCAGAAATTAATCATCAGGCGATGGTGCAGTTGATGGTGGGGAGGGATTTAGATCGGTTTTATCAACGATCCCAGCATGCGCTTGGTGAAGTGCGCATGGAAGTGCACGGCTTGCGAACTGCGGCCTATCCTGATCACGAGACCAGCTTTCAGCTTGCGGCCGGAGAAGTGGTGGGCGTGGCCGGATTGGTGGGGGCAGGGCGAAGCGAAATATTGGAGGCGCTCTTTGGCGTGGTGCCGGCTTTAGGGGGCGAGGTGTGGATCAATGGGCAGCAGGTGCGGATTAGCTCCCCTCAAGAGGCCATTGCGGCCGGTTTGGCGCTTGTTCCCGAGGATAGAAAGACCCAAGGAGCGATCCTCGATATGTCGATTTTGGAGAACATCAGTTTGGCAAGTTTACGGAGGGATGCCCGTGGAGGCGCCTTTCTCAATCTGGAGGCGGAGAACGAGCTGGCTCAGGAGGGAATCAAGAACTTGTCCATCAGCACTCCGGGTGTGGAGCAATATGTGCGTTATCTCTCTGGAGGGAATCAACAGAAGGTCGTGCTGGCGAAGTGGCTCGTGATGAAGCCGCAGGTGCTCTTACTTGACGAACCTACGCGGGGAATTGATGTGGGGGCGAAGGAGGAAATTTACGGGCTGATCGAGGCCTTGGCCCAGCAAGGGATGGCGATCCTGTTTGTGTCGAGTGAGTTGGAAGAGGTCATGGGCTTGTCGGACCGGGTTTTGGTGATGCATGAGGGGGCCTTTTCCGGTGAACTCGGGGGGGACGAGTGCACCGAGGAAAGAATCATGTCTCTGGCCACGGGAGACGCTACAATTTTGGAAACAACCAAGGCATGAAAAAAATACTGGGGATCTTACTTACACTCGTCGTTCTCTTCGGGCTCACCGCGGCACTCGGCGATGGGTTCCTTGGGGCCTATAATCAAGAAAAGCTCCTCGAGCGGACCGCGCTCTTCGGTATTTTGGGGATCGGAGTTGCTTTTGTGATCATTACGGGCGGGATTGATCTCTCCATCGGCTCGGTAGTCTGTTTGGTGGGCTGTGGCTTGCCATGGTTGCTCGTAAAGCAGGAGTGGTCGCCGGCTTTCGCCTTGGCGGTCGTGGTCTTGGTTTCTGCGTCGATCGGACTCATTCATGGCTTACTCATCACGAAGCTCAAGCTTCAGCCCTTTGTCGTGACTTTGTGTGGTTTGTTGGTTTATCGGGGGATCACGAGAGGTTTTACCGAGGATCAGAGTCAGGGCTTTGAAGGTGGTTTCGGTTCTCTACGGCAAGTGGTGACCGAAAAGATTCCGGTGATGGGTGGTTTCGGGATTCCATGGACGTGGGTGATCTTAGTTTTGGTGGCCGTGGTGGCGGGGATCTTTCTGAATAAGACCATTTACGGACGCTACCTTCGGGCTTTGGGCAGTAATGAGGAGGCGGCCCGATTCAGTGGGATCAATACCGATCGCATGGTAATTTTGTCCTACGTCGTTTGTTCCCTTCTGGCAGGTTTGGGAGGAGTGCTCTTCGTGATGGACGTGGGATCAGCGCAGCCTAGTGATTTTGGCAATTTTTATGAACTCTATGCCATTGCCGCCGCAGTGCTGGGGGGCTGCTCCTTACGAGGGGGGCAGGGGACCGTGGTGGGAGTGGTGATTGGCGCAGCGGTGATGCAAGTGCTCAAGAACATGATTAATTTGGTGACCTGGATCCCGACTCATATCGAGTTTGCGGTTGTGGGAGCGGTGATTCTCGTTGCGGTGGTGGCGGATGAGTTGGTGAAACGGACTGTCGCCACGCGGCGGGCGAGAAAGTCTTCGTGAGACGGTGGAGTTCGCATTACTCGTAGATCGAGGCAGGTAGCGGTGCCTTCATCGCGAACAAATAAGCATCCTCAACCCAGGAGATACATGTGATCCGTGATCCACCCCGTCACCGGGACTCCGCAAGGAGGGGTTGTTTGATGCTCGCTGCGCCATGGCTCCCAGCCCTTCAGCGAATGGCTTGGTGCCAATCGGCACCAAGGGACCATTCAATCATGGTGCCCCCTGTCGGTGAAGTCGAAGTGACCTCCAAAATCATAAGTAAGATCGTCCGCTTGCGGCACCCTTTCTGTGGTCGCAGGCCCCCCAGTAGACACCGCGTCTCCGGCTCGTGCGTTGTTGATCGGGAGGTGGTCTCTGAGCCTCGATGTTCAGCTTAAGGAGAGAAGGTAGGTGGACTTGAGCTGCACACCGCCAGGGCCTATGTGTAATACTGGGGTTGCTGCCACTTCACCTGCACATACCGGATCGCCTAAACTATTTTGAGCATGAAGATAGCTGAAAACGTCGGCGATCTCTTCACTTCCGCGAAGTGCTAGAATTGAGAACTTTTAAATAGATATTTGTCTCTTCTGTTTTACGGAGTGCTCTAATCTATGCATACTCCCCTTTATTTGAGGCCATGAACTCGTTGATTCGTAACTCGGTAACAACGGGGGTCAGGGAGAAAGCGAGGAAGATGAAGGAGCAAGCGCGCCCTGGAAAAAACGACAGTAAAACCTTCGTTAAACTAAGGTTTTTATGGCTTTAAGTTGGCCTTAACTCGCCAGAAGAGGAAAGGGGCGAGGGTCGATTGCTTTGCCGACCTGATTTGATTACCGGGTTTCAGAATAAGAGGATTGGTGTCAACCCTCGTCCAGTTCTGAAGATTGGAAGAACTCTCCAGCTCCAAGTCCACATCAGGTCGTGTTAAGCTCACTGGATAGCTGATCGAGACAGAACTGCCCGAATGATTGAAAGATAGCGCGGTGAGGGATGTGGCGGAACGGGGATCAGTGCTCAGGGCATATTCGATGAGGTTATTGATGCCGTCCTGATCATCGTCGAGAAGGGGGTCTGTAATAGAGTTTATCTGAGCCCACTCATGATAGAAAACACCAGGAGAAACATCTCCTGGACTGCCGCTTGCAGCCATCCAATTGATGTAGTCATTTCCATATTCTTTCTCGGCGATTTTACTTAGCGAGCCGCCGCCGCCGTCGGGAGAGCTTGCCCAGGGCGACTTATTGTCATATTTAACGCGATCAACGCGGATGAACTGTGTCTCATTAAGGGCGTTGACAGGGCCCGGGCGATCGAGTTGGAGAGATTCTCCTCCATTGGAGAGCTTGCCGGTGATCCACTCGATCACGAGCGTTCCGCCCGGCACGGTAAAGTTTGCATTGAAGTCAGGGATACTTCTTGTGAGGACGATCCGTTGTCCCGGGGTCATGATGAGAGGAGAAAGGGCCGGGAATTCGTATTCAATTCCTCCCGTCAACTTCCAGGCCTTGTTGCGGGCCACGTCAAAAAGAGTGACATCCGAATCGCTGATGTTGAGGAGTTCAAAATACTCGGCACCACCAGAACCAACTGGATTATACATGATTTCGGAAATAACGAGCGGACCTACTTTTGGACCCGCATTTGCGGCAGCTTGAGTTGGTGCGTTGAGAGTAATAAAGTTATAGTCACCCGTGCTCTGCTTCTGATAATACCCGAATGTTTCCCCTTCAAGCGAAGCGCCAAAGTCTTCCTTGAAGCGGTAGTCGGTCAATTGGTCTGAGATGGCCGATGATAAGTAAATGGTTTCGCCATCGTCGCTAAGCCCAAATGAAGTCACGCGGTTCAAGTCGGTGCTTCCCGGTCCAAAGTTCGTGTCTTCGTAGAAAATGAGGAATCCGTTTCCAGGGATTATGGTGCCCGGAGGAATACGATATTTTGTGAGATCTGAACTGCTGTCACTGAGGAACCAGCCTCCAATATTAATAGGATCTTTGGTTCGGTTGTGGAGTTCGATCCAATCGGGATCGAGTCCTGAGTTTGCTAGGATTTCGTTCACCACCACTGTCTCATCGATGGTGAAAGGATAGTCGGTTGGCGCATAAAGATAAACGGCTCCCCGATCCGCCTGAGTATCGTTCGGGTCCAAATCATGAGCTGGATCACCTGTGTCAAGAGCTGGGGAGCTGATCTGAAGTTGGAAGTTGAGAGCTGATTCGTCGATAAACAGTGGATCGAGATTGAGGTTGGAGACCCCGATCAACGGGATGGTATCGCTCAAGCTGTAAGATGTCGTGAGGGAGGAAAATTCGTCGGAGTTAACGGGGATATCCGAGCCGGAGATGACGGTATTGGTGATGGTGGCATCGCCCCCACCTTTTCCAAAGTTCTTCTCGAAGACCGCGACACCCTCGGTGCAATCGAAGAAGGTATTTTGATCGGAGAGAAGGGTGGATCCGGAGTCCTTGACCCCGACACCGATTGGGCAGCCGACGATAATGTTATTCCTCATCGTGACGGTGGAGCCTTGCCCCACCGAGACCCCTTTGTCAGAGGTATAGTAAATATAGTTTCCTTCGATGAGGGTGTTGACGCACTTCTCCCCCGTGTCAATGCCATCGCTATTGAAACCACGGAAATTGTAAATTCGGCAGTCCTTAATGACTCCATTGACCACGCCGTCATAGTCGATCGCATCAACGTCGGGTGAATTGTTGCCAAGGAAGGTCGTGCGATAGGTTTCGGCGGCGCCTCCTTTGACGTTGACGCCATCACCGGTGATGGGGATATGGAGTAAACTATCGCGCAGAATCATCGAACCGCCTCTGAAAAACAGGGGGCCGCGCGATTCGGCGATGTCGATGAAGTCCAATTCAAGAGTCGCGTTGAGACCGGCAATCGCGGCTGGATAAAGAGTGGGCTCGATTCCTCGCGTGGCATTGCGAATGGTCAAGTGAGTGAGTAAGGAGATGGTGGATGGCTCCTCGAAAGAAATCCCGCCCCATGAATCGCCATGCTGACCAGAGACAGAGACCTTGTCGCTTGCGGTGCCATTGACCAAAAGAGTTCCTTGCACCCGCAGGTGACGCCCTTTTGACATAATTAACGAAGTGCCGGATTCCAAGGTTAAGGTGATACCTGGTGGGATAATGAGGTCGTTCTCAATAAGGTAGGGTGACCCCACTGCGCTATAGTTCGTGTTGCTAGCGAGGGTTCCGTGCACGACAGTTTGGGCGACTGGAACGAAAATCGCAGTGAAGGTGGTGTCGGCATTCAGGTTGAAGGTAGTAGCAGCACCCCCAACAAGTAAGGCCCAACTATCGAAGGCGAATCCGGGAGCTGGAACGGCCATGATTTCAGTCTCAAGACTAGGAAAGAAGGGGTAAGTCCCTGCATCCATGCGAACCCCTGCGACTTCGAATGAACCGGAGCCGCTGATGGCAAGAGTGAGATCAACAGCTGGGTTCAAGCCAAGCTCTGTCTGGATTTCGCTAAAGACATTCCCTTGTCGGGCGACGGTGTAATCCTTAATTTCCTGGAGTTCGGCAAGATGGTTGTTTTGGCTGGTGCTTCCCGACCATAATGCTTTGTGTCGGGGGAGTTCATTTGTGATCTGAAGTCCAAGCTCATCGACAATCGTGGAAATCCGGGCAGGAGAAAAAGTAGATGAGCAATGAGCGGCAAAGCGCTGAGCCAAGCGGTTTTCAAAAACCGGGTTCGCCTTAATGCGATCCAGAAGCTGATCGTCTTTTAAGATGTCATCGAAGCGATTGTCTCCCACGTCGGACAAGCTGTAGGTGCGATCCATGTCGGGGAGAAACCATCGCCATTTGCTTCCCGGTGTATGCGCCCGCCAGAATTCCCTGTTGTGGCCCCAGCTCGAGTTATTTTCGAAGCTCTCCGTGGCGACGAAATCGATGAAGCTATCGATATCGACCTGTGATTCAACGTAGGCCCAGACTGATGGGTCGCTGATGTCATTGTCGTCGATAAACGTGAGCAGTTCCCGCCAATCAGTAGTGTCGCCATGATTCGCGCCCAAGGTCGTGCGACTGCTGGTGAAGTGACCATAACCCAGGTGGTCGTATGCGCCGTTATCCACTCCGTAGTGCTCGAAGAACCACTGTTCGTCCCAGCGGGCACGGATATTGTAAATGCCCCAGTAGGTTCCGTTGATGAAAACAATTGAGGGACGGGAATCACTGGTCTCCACTTCCAGTCGGTATTTCGCAATTGCACTGTGCATGGGGTCACGCAGCATCGCGCCGTCCCAATCGTCGCCACCTTCCCGGAGAGTGATCGATCCGTGCACCGGGATTCCCGATCCAGGGAAGAGGTCATACTTGATGACATCATCACCATATTTGCCACGGAGAGAAAAATTGAGAGTTTTCTGTTCGTGGGAGCCCCAGTTGTTCTCGCCGCCGATTCTGATTCCACCATTCACCTGGAAGCCTTGGCCCCCATCAGCGGGGAAATACTCAATATGGCCGGGGGCGTCCTTTTCTTTATAGACCTCATTCATGCCGGAGGTGAGTGGCTCATGCATGTTCTCGTAGATTCCGATGACGTCTCCGAAGAGGGTCTCGGGATCAGCGACAACCGAGACGACAGGCAAGGTTCCCAAAGTTTCTCCGTAAAAATAGGAGGCGGTGAAGATGTTACCGGGAATCGCTCCAGACTCAAAACATCGAGCCCGCACGATGTTGGTCGACGAGATCAAAAATGGAGCCTTGTAGAGAGTGGAGGCGGTCGTTGGATTGCTTCCATCGAGCGTGTATCGAATATCTCCTGAAATCGCGCTCAGTGTAATCATTTGATCGCTGCTGTAAAATCCACCTACTGGCTTGATGTCCACCGATGAACTTGTTTGACGAAGGTCCGTGACGATAGAGGCTGAATTTGAAGCTCCCGGAGTGGGTTCGGCAAACTGCTGCCAGACGGCGGGGGTCGTAAGATCCCGACCATAGGAAATATCACTGAGCTGGGTTCCAAAGGTGATCGAATCAATCGCGACAGCCCGCGTATGAGAAGAGGCCTCCAGCTTGAAGTCAAAGGTTAGATCTGAGCTGGATTGCGAAGCCTGGTGAACTTCAACCGCAAAAACGTTATCTCCGGTAACGAGAGCGGAAATTGGCAAGCTGTAGTCGGTGAATGAATCTTCTTCACTACCGCCGATTGCATCGAGAGCAAGGGTTTCGAAATCAATTTCACCATTCCCCAAGTTACTTCGTCCAATTTCCGCACCATTCAGATAGACAACCATTCCATCATCGACTCGAAGGCTCATCGTGAGCCCATGATAAAGAGTGGGGTCCGGAATATTAACGGTGTGCCGGAAATAGGTTGTAATCTGCTTTGAATCGGAATCTTCGCCAAAGGCGATTTCGCTATCTTGTGAATCTCCATAGCCCAGAACTCCGGGGCCTGACGCCCAACTGCTGTCATTAAATATTCGAGCGCGCCATTGCGTGGAAGCATTTGAACCGTCATCGAGATATTTCCAGACCGATCCTTCCGCGATCAGGGTTATCGTGGAAATTCCGGTGGCCTCTGTCAGAACAAGGGATTCACCGTTTGAAGAAAGAGAGAAGTTGCTGTGATAGCTTTCGGTCGTGAAGTTCCTCCACGGCCAATATCCCCGCGGGTGGCTTTCGCCTGGAGCTGCATCATGTCCATCGGCCAGGATAATGAGGTAGTCGCCGGCATCAATGGTGGCTCCATTTGGAATCCGCCATTTGAAAGGATCACCAAGGTTGTCACTCAGGAAATAACCATCCAGAGAGACAGCTGTCCCATCCGGGTTGTGAAGCTCGATCCAATCGGGGTAGTCCTCAAAATCGACGACATCAGGAAAAGTCCTCGTGTTGGAGGCCATGATTTCGTTGATGCGGACTTGGCCTCGGGCAGATCCAATGATTAGTCCCGCGAGGAAGAAAAAAGGAAATAGACTATTTTGTCGCATTTTACGAAAAGAAATTATCTGCCGCTTTTGGGCAATAACCTACAATCCAATGGGCAACGTGGATTACAATGAGAATTGGTTAGATTAACAGAGGCGAATCTAATCTATTCTAAATAACTTCGGGGACCTATACCAAAAGGAACAGCCGTGGCTGCTACTCCTTGCGGTAGTATTTTTAACGCCGTTCCTGTCGCTAGACTACTCAGTCTCCTTAGCTTCTAGCGCCGCCGTGTATTGACGTTCTTCATCGTGAGAATGAATGCGCAGGTTCACGGTGACACCCTCTCGCTCAGCGGCAGCCTTGATTACGCTGCGGATCGTCGAGGCAGTAAAGCCTTGTCGGCCAATGAGAATAGCGACATCAGGCTGGGTCAGGATGAGGCGAAAGTTCACCTTTTTTTCTCCGGAGTGGCCGATTCTGAGCTCAGCGAGCTTGGGTTCCTTGATGAACTGAAGTGCGATATATTGCAAAAAGTCCTTAAGCTGAGCCGTGATCTGTTCCATTTGAGTGAAAGTAATGCCTTCTTAAAAAAGTCGCGAGTCCAAATTTTTGAAGAACGCTGGGATCCCAAGAAATTCAGAAGCGGTAGTGGTCTTAGAATGGGAGCTTAGGGCCGCCCTTACCGCCTTTTCCTCCACCGAGAAGATCTTCGAGGCCGTCCATATCGGGCATTCCCTTTCCTCCGCCCATGAGGCCGCCGAGTCCACCCATTCCACCACCCCCACCGCCGCCCATGCCTCCTAACTGCTCCATCATGCCTTTCATTTTGCTTTTCGATTTCATCATCTTCTGCATTTGGCCAAATTGCTTGAGAAGTTGGTTAACCTTCACAAGAGAAGTTCCAGAGCCCGCGGCAAGTCTGCGACGACGTCCGGGTTTAATGATGATGGGCTTGGCGCGTTCCTGCGGTGTCATCGAGAGCACGATCGCTTCCATGTGTTTGAGTCGTTGATCATCGAGCGCGCCCGTAGGGAGTTGTTTTTTGATCTTACTAAAGCCCGGGAGCATTCCCATGAGTCCTTCGAGTGGTCCCAGGCTTTGAATCATTTTCATCTGATCGAGGAAATCGTTGAAGTCGAACTTGCCGGATTGCATCCGCTTCGCGGACTTCATCGCTTGCGCTTCGTCGATCTTGTCGGCGACTTGCTCGACCATGGAGACGACGTCACCCATTCCGAGGATGCGGTCGGCCATTCGATTCGGATGGAACTCGGCGAGATCCTCCATTTTTTCCCCTTCACCGATGTATTTGATCGGCTTGCCGGTGACGGCACGCATCGAGAGCGCGGCTCCACCACGAGCGTCACCATCGAGCTTAGTCAAAATGAGGCCGGTAATGCCGATTTTTTCGTCGAAGGTCTGAGCGACCGAGACCGCTTGTTGACCGGTGGCGGAGTCGGCTACGAGGAGGGTTTCTCCGGGGTTGAGGAATTTGTGGAGCTTCTTTAGCTCATCGAGGAGGGCTTCGTCGAGTTCCTGACGACCCGCGGTATCGAAGATGATAACGGTGCCATTTTCACTCTTAGCCCACTTAAGTGCCTTCTTTGCGACCTTAACGAGGTTCTTTTCGGATGGATCGGGCTTGTAGCAGGGAACGCCCACCTGCTCCGCAAGTTTGGCAAGTTGTTCGATGGCGGCTGGACGGTAGAGATCACACGCAACAAGGAGGGGACGGCGCCCTTCCTTCTTTAAACGAAGGGCGAGCTTGGCTGCGGTCGTCGTTTTGCCAGCCCCGTTAAGACCACAAAGAAGGACGTAGCCTGGAGCATTGAGGTTGATAGGGGCTTGGTCGCCGCCGAGAAGATTAGTGAGTTCGTCCTGGAAGATTTTTACGATCTGCTCGCCCGGCTTGATCGACTTAAGGACGTCGGTTCCCTGGGCCTTGATGCTGACATTAGCGATGAAGTCCTTCACCACACCGAGTTCGACATCGGCTTCCAGAAGCGAGAGACGGACTTCACGGAGTGCATCGGAGATATTCTTATCCGAGATTTTTCCAACGCCCCGGAGATTACGGAATGTTTTGTCGAGGCTGTCAGCGAGATTCGAGAACATGCGTGGGACTCTAGTGATGAGTGCGCGGACTGCAAGAGGGGATCCTAGAGGATCTCGGAAAACAGAGCTATTGATTTATCGCATGCTGAAGGAGGCCAAAACCAAAATTCACGAGGAAGATGATGCCTAGAAACCAAGCGCATGTTTTGATGGTGTCCCGCCGGCTCGTTCAGCAAACCTTATCGATGATAAATGTAGTGAGATTTTGTAGTGGAGTGGGATGGTGGCATGCACGATGATCCCCTCAGTGATGGAATATATTTTAGCTTCAGTTCTCGGAGGACTCGGCATTGGTGTCGTGATCCTCATTGCCCTAGCGGTGCTAGCTGCCCTTTTTCTGATTGGGCAATACAATGGTTTGGTCAAATTTCGGAATCGCTACCGGAATGCTTTTTCACAGATCGATGTCCAGCTCAAGCGGCGTCATGATTTAATTCCGAACCTCGTGGAGACTGCGAAGGCTTATCTTTCTCATGAGCGTGAGACTCTGGAAGCGGTGATCGCGGCTCGCAATGCGGCCGAGTCGGCCCGTGCTGGGGTAAACCCGGATAATACGGCATCCATGACAGCTCTCGCGCAGGCCGAAGGTGGCCTAGGATCGATGGTGGGGCGTCTTTTCGCGCTCTCTGAAGCGTATCCCGACCTCAAGGGAAACGAAAATATGAAGCAGCTCAGCGAGGAACTCACGAGCACGGAGAACAAGGTCTCTTTTGCGCGCCAGAGCTACAATGACTCAGTGACGAACTACAATACCAAGCGCGAGGTCTTTCCGAGCAGCATGGTGGCGGGAGCGTTCAACTTTGGACCAGCAGTCCTCTTTGAGGTTGCGGATGATTCGGAGCGTGAAGTGGTGAAGGTGAAATTCTAAAGGATGAATTTTTTTGAAGCTCAGGATCAGGCGCGCCGGAGGACTAAATGGTTGGTTCTCTGGTTCATTCTGTCGGTGATCGGTGTCGTCATTGCCGTCGATGTCCTGGTGCTTCTGACACTTGGTTTAAGTGGAGGAGGGGGAATGGGAGGTGTTCTCATTATTTCATCGGCAGCGACAGCAGGCCTTATACTTGCTGCGAGTGGTTTTAAATCAATGCAGCTCAGCAGCGGCGGTCAAGTGGTCGCGCAGGATCTTGGGGGGCGGCTCTTGATGCCCGGCACGGGAGATCACCTTGAGAAGCGACTGCTCAATATCGTCGAGGAGATGGCGATCGCGTCAGGAATGCCTGTGCCACAAGTTTACTTGATGGATGGGGAGGAGGGAATCAACGCCTTTGCTGCTGGGACGGAGCCATCCAATGCGGTCATCGGAGTGACCCAGGGCTGCTTGCAACGACTTTCCCGAGACGAGCTATCGGGTGTCGTAGCGCATGAATTCAGTCACATTCTCAATGGCGACATGCGACTCAATATGCGGCTCATGGGATTGGTTTTCGGTCTCGTGGTGATCTCGATTGTTGGGCGTGGGATGGTCGAGATGTTGCGATTTCAGAGTTTTTCCAGTCGAAGGAATCGCGAAGGTGGCGGGGCTGGCTTGGCGCTTCTCGCACTGGGAATTGGCTTGATTGTGATTGGTTCGATCGGGGTCTTTTTCGGACGTCTCATCCAAGCGAGCATTTCACGACAGCGGGAATTTTTAGCGGATGCTTCGGCGGTGCAGTTCACCAGGAATCCCGATGGAATTGCCAATGCGCTCAAGAAGATCGGCGGGCAGGGCCGCGAAGATCAAAAAATCAAGACTGCGAAGGCCAGCGAGGCGAGCCACATGTTCTTTAGCGACGCGGGTCTTTTTAGTTTTGGGCTTTCGACCCATCCGCCGCTTGATATCCGGATCAATGCCATTCAGGAGAGCTGGGATGGCGATTTTTTAGATTCTGCCTTGCCGGAAGTGGCTTCGATTCAAGCGGAACCGCGCAGGCAATCCAAGGGCGGTGGCTTTCATGGAAGCGTGGTGGGCATGTCTGCTATTGAATCGATGGGAAGCGAAGAGCAGCGTCATTATGAGTCAGGCAAGCAGCTCCATGGAGAATTGGGGGATCAGTGGGCTGGAGTGGTTCATGATCGGGATAAGGCTCAGGCTTTAGTTTTTGCCCTTCTGCTCGCGGAGGAAGACGTCTTACGTGGCGGGGAAGTTCGCTATCTGCGAAAGAATTCGGGCGAATCCGCAACCGAACTCGCTTTGGGTTGGCAAAAGGATCTCATCGCGATGCACTCGACCCGGAAGATTGCTTTGCTCGATCTGGCAATGCCGACTCTGCGCACGCTGAGCCGGTCCGAGTATCAACGTTTTCTCAAGATCACTCGCTGGCTCATCGTTAGTGATGAAAAAGTCGATCTCTTTGAGTTTATGCTCCAGCGCGTTGTGGAACGCCACTTGGTGAGTCATTTCGAAGGGAAGGGGTTTGGAAAGATTCGATCCACCCATTTGGTGCAGCTTGGGAAAGAAGCCAATCTGCTGGTTTCGACCATGGCGCGTGTTGGGGGCAGGGATCTCGATGATCAGGAAAAAGCGCACCGGGAAGCGACTAAAGAATGGAATTTCCCCGCGGGTAATTTTAACCCCTCGTCGACTTTGGATGAACTCGGTGAGGTTTTGCAGCGTTTTGATCAATCGTCACCTCTGGTGAAGCGGGAGCTTCTCATTTCGTGCGGCCGGGCCGCGGCCTCGGATGGAAAACTTACCAATCGTGAGGCCGAACTCCTTCGGTCAATTGCGGATGCCATCGGATGCGCCATTCCGCCCTTTATTGAGAGGCTGGAAGAAACTGAGAATTGACCCCCCCCCCTCATTTGCGGTCATGAACAAGTTGGTAAAAAAGGGGGGGATGGTTCGTTATCTATCGATCAGAACGACTCGTCTATCGCTCGAGCAATGAGTTTCTGGGATTTGGGCCCTAAGTCTTTTGACACACGGGCTCCTCCGCCTGGCGGATATTCTCTAAAAGCGCGCTTTTATGGTGAATCGCACGATCAAGATCAAAGCACGGTGACGGCTGAAATGGAGATTACCAGGAACTTTGGAATGGCGAACGAAGTGTTTAAAAGATTTGTGCTGCGGGTCTCCGAGAAGAAAGCGGAGGAGGTCGCGACGGTGAAGATCCCCGCTGTGAAGTGCGCGGATTAGCTCATTAAGGCCAATTCCCTTTTCTCGAGACTTGATTTTAAGGAGAAGAGAGCGGAACTTGAAGGTATTCAGTGATTGACCGTGAGCGAGCACCCTGGTGGCTTTGGCCAAACCTCCTGAGCCTTGATGCTCCGTTGGTTGCGCTTGCGTGGTTCTGGATGTTTGCGAAGGCTTGGGGGGTCGTTAGTCTTCCGGTGAGCCTTCCGATCACGATGGCGCTGGCGGTCTGGGCGATCTACGCGGTAGATCGTGTAGTTGATTCGCGCAAGTCCAGTCCTCGTGCTTCATTGGAACGACGGCACTATTTTCACCGAAAGTATCGCTGGATCTTCATCACGGTGGTGATCGTGGTAGCGATTTGGTCCATCTATGCCTCGCTGCTGGTTCTCTCCCAGACAGTTCTCTTTTACAGTTTTTTAGTAATTCTCTTGGTGACGTGCTATTTTGCATTGGTCATTTTTCAACGATCCGACCAGCACACTGGGCTGATGAAGAATGCCCTGGCTGGAATGACTTTCTCCTATGGCGTAGCAGCCGGAGTCCATGCTTACTCTCCGATTGTCTCCTTCCACCAGATGGTTATTTCCCAGGAGGTGATTCTTTTTGGGGGGATTTGTATTCTAAATATGACGGCCATCGATTTTTGGGAGTTAGAAGGGGAGGACGGGGAAGATGCCTCAGCGCTTATCGGGACCGGTTGTCTCTTGCTTGCAGGTCTAGCGATGTTTTTCTCAACCCAAAGCGACGCCTTCAATAAGCCTTTTTTCTACGCCGTGATGATTGGGTCTGCCGGGATTTATATTTTGAACCGATGCCGGACTCGGCTCGATCAAGACGGAAGAAGGCTCTGGGTCGACCTCGTTCTTCTCGCGCCAGTTGGTGTTTATTGGCTCTGGATTACTTTCTACGAAAGAAATTTAGCATGATTTGGAATTGAGAAAGGGGACTTCCCGTCTATTACTCCGCTCAATCTATGAGCAATCAAAGAAAGCCAGCAGTCTTAATTCTAGGAGCACCAGGTTCAGGAAAAGGGACGCAAGGAGCGGTTCTCGGGCAGATTCCGAGATTCTACCATTACGCGAGTGGTGATGTTTTTCGTCGTCTCGATACCCGGACTGAGCTCGGCCGTAAGTTTGTCGAGTTCTCCAAAAGAGGGGAACTTGTTCCTGACGAGTTGACGGTTAAGCTGTGGGCGAGTCACATGGATAGCATCATTCAGACGCACCAGTATAAGCCCGATATCGATATTTTGATCCTTGATGGAATTCCGCGAAATCTTGAGCAAACTAAGATGCTTGAGAAGCATGTCGATATCATCCAAGTGTTTCACCTCAGCTGTCCTGACCGGACGGAGCTGGCTCGAAGGATGCGCAAACGCGCTCTTAAGGAGCAGCGGCTCGATGACGCGAGTGAAACAGTAATTCAGCACCGGATTCAGACTTACGAGGCGGAGACTAAACCGATTTTGGATTACTTTTCGGATGCGTTAAGGCACAATGTCGATGCTTCTCAAAGCCCGGCGAAGGTGCTCTACGATATTATTGGAAAGCTCCATAGTCTGGATACTTACAATGCGATTTCGACGGAGACGATCTAAACCAATATAGAATGCGTATTGTTTTCATGGCCACCGGCGAGATCGCCGGGCCCGCGTTTTCAGCGGTCCTCTCGAGCGAGCACGAAGTGATTGGCTTGGTGACGCAGCCGGATCGACCTGTTGGTCGAAAGCAAATCCTTACCGCACCAAAGGTGAAGACGCTCGCCTTGGAGGCGAGGATTCCCGTGATCCAACCGGAGAAGGTTCACGAAATGGAAGCGCTGGCACAGATCAAGGAGTGGGATCCCGATATCATTGTGGTTATGGCCTACGGACAGATTCTCCCTCAAAACTTGATTGATCTTCCCGGCAGGGCGATCATTAACCTCCACGCGTCACTTTTGCCAAAATATCGTGGTGCTTCCTGTATTCAGGGTCCGATTCGCGAGGGCGATGCCAAGACGGGTTGGAGTGTCATTCATGTGGTCAAGAAACTCGATGCCGGGAGTGTCATCCTTCAGCGAGAGATTGAAATTCACAAGGGTGAGACAGGGGGAGAGTTACATAATCGACTTGCGGAAGCTGCTCCCCGGGTATTGCTCGATGTTTTGGATCTTTGGAAAGAGAGCGACGTTACCGCAATTCCTCAGAACGATAATGAAAGCACCTACGTTCCGAAGCTCCTGCGTAACAACGGGCGATTGGATTGGAGTAAGTCTGCGGAGGAGATCGAACGGATGATTCGCGCCTATCATCCTTGGCCGGGGACCTTTTGCTGCCTTGGCGGAAAGCGGGTGAAAGTTTTTCCTCCTGTTCAAATTGGAGATGGAAAGGGAAATCCTGGTGAGTTTTTAACGGAAGAAGGACGCAAGCTTGAGATCGCATGTGGTGATCGCTCATTATTTCTGAGTTCGGTTCAGCCAGAAGGAAAAGCAAGGGTGGATGCGGCGTCCTTCGCCAGAGGGTATCGGGAATTACTGGCGAATGGTTTGGAATAGTGTAACATCTATTCATGAAAGTTTTTATACTCCTACTTGCGTCAGCTTCCGTCGTTTTCGGGATCGTTCATGAGGTCCATCTCATTTCACAGCCATTGTCCTTGCACGGCACCGATGTGAGTGAGGATTTTAAGGGGGAGCCGATTCAAGCACGCGTGGTGTCATTTCCTTCTGTGACCGTCGGAGCGATGCCGGAAGCATTGATCTCTGCGGTGAGCGCATCCCATCGACTACCCGGGCCAGAAAGCTACAAGGTTCCTGAGGCGAACCTCCTAACGCTCTGTCACATCGAGCTAGAGTCGGAAATGACCAAGAAGGGCTTTCTTTGCACATTAGATCTTTCAAAACTTAAAATGCCTAAAGAGATTGATTTTTCTGCTCATACGGTGCTGGTGCTTTCCATTAAAGCGATCAAGGAGACTCTGCAACGCTACTATCATTCGTCCAAAGTGAATGAGAAAATCATGATCAAGATTGTCGGAACGACAGAAAAAAATAGCTCTTTAAGAGACCTCGCAACCAGCTTTAAGGCAGGAAATTGAGAGATTCAGGAATTTGACTTCCCCCGCTCATCGGGGCCTGCTTTTATCACTTTAATAAAGTATGAATAGCTTGTCAGAAATCCGAAATTTTAAGCGAGTTATTCTGAAACTCTCCGGTGAGGCTCTTAGGGAGCCGGGAAGTAAGGATAATATCTCACCTGAAATCGTTGAGCGGATTGCCGACGAAATCAGCTCTGTTAAAAAAGAAACGGGTGTTGAACTGGGAATCGTCGTTGGAGGCGGAAATTTTTGGAGAGGGGCCAGTGCCAGCGCCCGTGGGATGGACCGTGCTACAGCCGACTATGTTGGAATGATGGCCACGGTGATGAACGCACTCGCTCTCCAGGCAGCATTGGAAGCCGATGGCATTCGCTGCGTGGTGCAGTCGGCGATTGAGATGAAAAATGTCGCGGAACCTTTTATCCGACGTAAAGCATCTCGCCAACTTGAAGAAGGAGCGGTTGTGATCTTTGCTGCAGGAACCGGGAGTCCCTTTTTCTCGACGGATACGACCTCCGCTCTCAGAGCGAGCGAGATGAATGCCGATGTTATTTTTAAGGCCACGATGGTCGATGGAGTCTACGACTCTGATCCCAAGAAGAATCCCGATGCCGTGCGCTACGATTCCTTGCCATTCTCCGAGTGTCTCTCCAAGCAGCTTGCGGTAATGGATTCAACAGCTTTTAGCCTATGCATGGACAATGATATCCCCATTATCGTCTTTGATATCGGCAAGAACGGTAATATTCACACCGCTCTGACGGGTGGAGACATTGGAACGATCGTCCACCGATAATTTTTTTACCACTACCTATTATGGAATCATCAGAAGCCCTGAACAGCGTCGATGCGGCGATGAAGAAAGCCGTGGAACACACGAGCAGTGAATTTACGTCCATCCGGACCGGCAAAGCCTCGCCTGCGTTGGTCGAGAACCTGGATGTGAGCGTGCCTAGTTACGGCAGTGTCATGAAGCTGAAAGGTCTTGCTGTCATCACGAGCCCCGAGCCCCGGATGCTCTTAGTGCAGCCCTTTGACCCGACGACTACCGGAGATATTGAAAAAGCGATTCGCGAGAGTAAGCTCGGCCTTAATCCGGTTAATGAGGGCATCAAGCTCCGACTTCCGATTCCGGAGCTTTCCGAAGAACGTCGTGTCGAACTCGTAAAGAATGTCAAAGCGATGGCCGAAGAGGGACGCATTAGTATCCGCGCCGCCCGCAAGGAGGGGATGGATGCCGGAAAGAAGATGAAATCTGATAATACGGTGACCGAAGACGGCCAACGAGACTTTGAAGCGGAGGTTCAAGCTCTTACGGACAAAGCGACCAAGGACCTCGATGCGCTCGTCACGGCCAAGGAGAAAGAAGTGATGACGGTTTAGTCTTCTGATTTCAAAAAAGCTCAAGAAGCGACGGTTGATGACTGTCGCTTTTTTGTTTTTTTGCCTCCGGGATTATCAAGCTTGTCGCCTCATCCGGATCCGCTAGCCTCCAAACGATCATGCGTAAGTGCTTTTTACTTATTGGAATTCTAGCAGTATTTGGGGGTTTTCCTCTGATGGCGGAAGTGGAAATTTTGCCGGCAGATCCTCAAGTTGAGGAAGCAAAGAGTGTTGACCAAAAAATTGATGAGGGCTTTGCGAAAATCACAGGACCTTTTGTTAGCGCGGTTTTCAGTACGATTGAGATCAATGGCTATGGAGTTCTTTGGATTATCCTATGGCTGGCCCTCGCGGGGGTGGTGTTCACGGTTGTTTTTAAGCTAATCAATTTTACTGCCTTCCCTCTGGCAATTCGCACACTCAAGGGAAAATATAGCTCTAAAGATGACCCAGGGGAAATTTCTCACTTCCAGGCTCTCACGGCAGCAATTTCAGGAACAGTGGGGTTGGGAAATATCGCCGGAGTTGCCATTGGAATCTCTATTGGGGGGCCCGGAGTTGCTTTCTGGCTCTTTTGTGCGGGATTCCTTGGCATGGCTACGAAGTTTGCGGAATGCACTTTGGGTGTGAAATATCGTGAGATCGGGGCCGATGGGCGAGTTCACGGAGGTGGAATGTATTACCTTAAGAAAGGGTTGGCCGAGAGAGGGATGGCTCCAGTGGGTCAGATTTTAGCGGTAATGTTTGCTGTCTTTTGTATTTTTGCCTCCTTTGGAGGAGGAAACGTTTTCCAGATTAATCAAGCGACCGATCAGCTCATCACGATCACCGGAGGAAAAGAGGAGAGCTTCTTCGCTTCAAACCAGTGGGTTTTTGGTGTCTTTATGGCAGTCGTTACGGGTCTGGTGATTATTGGCGGAATTCGTGGGATTGCAAAAGTGACGTCCAAGCTCGTGCCCGCCATGTGCATCGCTTATGTGGTTGGCGCTTTGGTTGTGTTGGTGGTAAATGCCGACCGTCTTCCTGGCGCTGTTGGTATGATCGTCAGCGAAGCGTTCAATCCTCGGGCAGCGGTTACAGGTGGTTTTTTAGCTGCATTTATCTGGGGCATCCGGCGTGCAACCTTCTCAAACGAAGCGGGAATCGGTTCTGCCGCAATTGCCCATGCGGCTGTTAAGACTAAGAAACCAGCATCAGAGGGGGTTGTTGCTCTTTTAGAGCCTTTCATCGATTCGGTGATCGTTTGCACTATGACTTCGCTGGTGATCGTGAGTTCGATGCACTTTGATGGTGATTCGGCTACCTTCACGGTGAATGGAATCGCGCAAACACTGGGCGACTCCGAGAATAACAATAATGCCTTCGGAATTGGCCTGACTTCGTTGGCTTTTGAATCAGTTCACAGCAGCTTTAAATACCTTTTGTTTGCTTGCGTGTTGCTCTTCGCTTTCTCGACCCTCATTACCTGGAGCTACTACGGTCTGCAGGCTTGGCAGTATCTCTTTGGTCGCGGCAAGGGTGTGGAACTGACTTATAAGCTAATATTCTGCCTTGTGATCATCGTTGGTTCGTCAGCATCAATGGGGAGCGCCGTGGACTTTTCGGATGCTGCTCTATTTGCGATGAGTATTCCCAACCTCATCGGTGTCTATCTCTTGATTCCTATCATTAAGAAGGAGTATCGCGAGTATTTGGAATATACTCGAAAGATCGATGCAGGAGAATCTCCTGACGACTCTCAGTAAGGAGGATGGCTAAGCAATATCAGCTTAAAAAGGAGACTCGTGGTGGGGTCTCAGGAATCGATTATCAGGCCGAACTGAATCCTCAGCAATATGCTGCCGTGAGCTCGCCTCCCGGTCCTGCTTTGGTGATCGCCGGTGCTGGGTCAGGGAAGACGAGAACCTTGACCTATCGAGTCGCTTACCTTCTCGATCAAGATGTCGATCCGCGCAGTCTTCTATTGCTGACCTTCACTAATAAAGCCGCCCGCGAAATGATGGAGCGGGTGAAGGAACTTATTCCGCAGGATTTGAGCGAGCTCTGGAGCGGCACTTTTCACTCAATCGGAAATCGTATCTTGCGCCGACACGCTGATGAAGTAGGGCTCACGCGGTCCTTTTCGATCATGGATCGCGACGACCAGAAATCACTCGTGAACACCGTAATCGCCGAGTGCGATATCGATACGAAACAGCGACGTTTTCCCAAAGCGGATATTCTTATCTCTATCTTTTCGCTGATCGACAATACGGGAACGACTCTCGAAGAACTTCTCGAAGTTCGCTACCCTTACTTCGAAGAATGGGCGGAGGAAATTGCCAAGGTGGCAGATCGCTATCGCAAGAAAAAGCTCGAGACCAATTCCGTGGATTTCGACGACCTCCTTCTCCTTCCCCTCAAGCTTCTTCAGGAAAATGAGTTGATCCGAAAGGGCTACCAAAAGCGCTTCAAGTATCTTCTCGTGGATGAGTATCAGGACACCAATCATGTCCAAAGCGAACTCATTGACATCTTGGCTCAGCCGCAATACTCGGTCATGGTGGTGGGTGATGACGCGCAGTCGATCTACTCGTGGCGTGGAGCGGATATGGATAACATCCTGTCCTTTCCTGAACGCTATGAGAACGCGACGGTTTATAAAATCGAAACGAACTATCGTTCGGTCCCCGAGGTTCTTGAGCTTTCCAATGCGGCGATCAAAGTGAACCAAAAGCAGTTCACGAAAACGCTCAATGCCGCGCGCGAAGGGGGCCGCATGACGCCAGCGGTCGTTCCCCTTGAGGATCCACAGGCTCAGGCAAACTTTGTTGCCCAGCGCATTCTTGAGCTGCGGGATGAAGGGGTCGAACTTGAGGAAATGGCGGTTTTGTATCGGGCTCACTACCAGAGTTTGGAGATTCAAATGGAGCTGACGTCTCGCGATATTCCCTTCGATATCACAAGCGGGCTCCGCTTTTTTGAGCAAGTCCACATTAAGGATATTGCGGCCTTTTTGCGATTCGTGGTGAATCGAAAGGATGAAGTCAGTTTTAAGCGTTTTTGTCTTTTGCTGCCCGGTGTTGGAAATGCGATTGCCGCGAAATTGTGGCGGAGTTGGCTCAAGACCGGTCATCATCTCGAGGAGAATCCTCCTAGGAAATACTCCGATATTTTTTCTAAATTCAAAGTCCCAGCGAAGGCCGCGAAAGAATGGGAACAACTCGGCTTTACTCTCGACGAACTCCTCACGCCCGACGGCTTCGCGCGTCCTGCCGAGATGATCACGAGTATTCTTGAAGGCATCTACGACGAATACATGCGGCACAGTTTCGATAACTACGACAATCGTCGTCAGGATATCGAGCAACTCGTGATGTATTCCGAGAATTTCGACGACATCCTCGAGCTCCTCGGACAGCTCTCGCTCATGAGTTCGGTCGACGCGGACCCCTCTGGGAAGAAGGAAGAGCTGAAGGGTGAAAAGATTACTCTTTCGAGCATTCACCAGGCCAAGGGGCTTGAGTGGAAAGTCGTTTTCCTGATCTGGCTTACTGATGGCATGTTTCCCAATGGCCGCGTCCTTGAAGCCGATGACGAGGATATGCTTGAAGAAGAACGGCGTCTTTTCTACGTGGCGTTGACCCGAGCAAAGGATGAACTTTATTTGAGCTATCCGCAAATTAACCCTAAGAGCTATTCGGGCGACATCATTCAACGCCCAAGCCGCTTCTTGGATGAATGCCCAGAGGAACTCACGGAGCTTTGGGATGTGGGCCCGGCTTGGTAGGGAGGACTCTTTGGCAGATCCAAGCTGCGCACGATGCGATGATCATGCCAATCAAGACGTCGACGGGCCGATGCTGCCAGGTTGCAATAATGCAGAAGGATCCGAATACGAGTATCGGAATGAGCCAGTAGAGGTGCTTGTGATTTTCTTGCGCGAGGAAATAGCAAACAAGCATCGGGCCTACGATGTGACCACAGGGAAGAATGCAAACGGGGCGATCCACGGAAACCATTTCGCGGTAGACGGACCAACCATCCCCCGCGAGTTCTGGTCGGGTCATTTCTGAGGGAAAGAAAATCCAAATCGCAGCGACCGTCCCGTAGGCGATGACGAAAGAAATGACATAGCGAACGAAACACTGTTGCTCCCGGATAAAGAAGATTCCCAGAGTAGGAGTCCAGAGAAGAGCGAGATAAGGAAGAGCGAGGATGGGTAAGAAAGGAACCCAATCAGGCATCGTCAAGGGGGCGTGCTCAACTGAGTTCCGTTGATTGATCCAGAAGTAGGTCGCGAAGAGCGGGCCGGTGGTGCCCAAGAGCAAAAACGCCCTTGATACCACTTGTTGAATCGTCAGTCCCATTTGGAAGGAGGCTTACTGCTTACTAGGCAAAATTCTGCACAACCGCGTGATCGAGTCCACTGAGGACTACGATGGCGAGAAGATAGAAGAATTTATCGAGCTGCACGTCAAAGCGGAAGCTGGGAAAGAGAGGAGATTTTGTCAACGCTTGTTCAGACTACTTTGCTCTGGGATGAGCTTTCTCGTAGGCGTCACGGAGGCGCTCTTTCGTAACATGCGTGTAGATCTGAGTTGTCGAGAGCGAGGCGTGCCCGAGGAGCGACTGAACCGACCTTAAATCTGCACCGTGGTCGAGGAGGTGGGTTGCGAAGGAATGACGAAACTTGTGCGGAGTGACATTGAAGGCAATCGACGAATGACTGAGATACTTCTTCAAGAGCGAGTTGATCGAGCGGGTTGAGAGTCGCTTTCGCAGTTTGGAGAGGAAGAGGGGCCCTTCGTAGTTCTTGGCGGCGCCCCGATAGGCGTGAATCGCCTTCATGGCGTAGGAACCGATCGGAACGAGTCGCTCCTTCGAACCCTTTCCCATGACACGCACTGTTTCCGAAGGGAGATCAATGTCATTGACATCAAGTGCCGCGAGTTCGGCAAGACGAAGACCGGTGGAGTAGAAGAATTCTAGGATGGCAGCATCGCGGACCGGCATCCAATCGGGAGCCTGCTTTGAGTGCTCTATCTTTAGAGGAAGGGCGAGAAGCTCCTCGATTTGCGCCAAGGTTAAAACGACAGGAAGCGGTTTATCGGCCTTGGGGAGTTCGACTTCTGCGACCGGGCTTTTTGGGTAACCGCGGCGGTGGACGAGGAACTTGTAAAAGGAGCGGTAAGCGGCGAAGCGAAGCCGAATCGTGGCGCGTGAGAGATCCTGTTTGAGGAGCTCAAAGAGATAGGCGCGAAAGTGATCGGGTGTGAGATCGCGCCAGGAAGAGAATTTGTCGCCCAGCCATTCCTGAAGTTTTCGAATCGCGAGGGTGTAATTCTCAACGGTGCGCTTCGAGGAGTTTTTCTCGGTGAGGAGAAACTCGATAAACGCTTCCTGTTCGGTGTCGCCGCCCGTCATGCCAGCCTATTAAAGCACAAATGACCATCAAGAGACATGAATTAATTGAGCTTTGCGTTATGGTAACGACAAAAATCATTGCCAAGTGCAGAGGAGAGTGATTTCTTCGCAGCGCTGCGCGCGTGGCGGAATTGGTAGACGCGCATGATTCAGGTTCATGTGGGGGCAACCCTGTGGAGGTTCGATTCCTCTCGCGCGCACCATCTCTAAATCCCCCTATTCCATAAGGGACACGGCTATTTTCAACAGTTAAGAAAATGCTAACTGCTAGCAAAAGTGCTAGCGTTTCCAATCGCGTCTTTAGTGTTCGATTTAGTTCAAAAGAAGAACCTTAGAGATGCCCCAGCCAAAAAAGCCCCGGCAAAGAACAAAGAAACTTCAAAACTTAGATTCATTCGCCGTCGCAAGTAAGCGACTAACTATTTTTAAATGCCGGAATCCATCGCAGGGTTTCGGTATTTTTTTGCCTGGATCTCTCGGAGGAGTTTTTTTGTGCTTTTGACTACTGATGATTTTAAAACAGTTGGTGACAAGAATGCTATCTTAATCTTGGTGGCCCATCGCGCATGACTGGCAGCATCTCTTGCCGACTTAAAGAGAAGCTCTCCATTCGCTCCCACTGGTCCCGATAGAATTTTGCTTTTCGCGCGAGGGCTTTGAAGGCGCATTTGGACCGGAGCGGAGGGGCGCTGTGTTAGCCAACAGGTCCCGAATCTCAAAAATCACGAAGTTTTTCTCAAGCTCAATACCACCTTCCACCTCCACGGAGACGCAGCCGACCATCGTCAGATGAAGGTCGAAACTCTCTTCCGTCGTCGCAGAGACCGTGCCGCCGGAGCGAGACACAGCCGGCTCCTCAGATTTATCCAGCGTGAGGGGATCGAGGGAGTCCTGCACATCGTCTACGGCCACACCTACCGCAGGCTTGAGCAAAATACCGATGGCGTCAGATTTACCAATGCCGGTGCTCCCATTGGCTACCGACACTACTCTCACCTCACGAGCTCTTCATCTGCCGAAACGTCAGGCTGATCCGCGGCTCGCTCACGCGCTTGCTTTTCGGAAGCGCGTGCAGCCACTGCGTCTGCGTTTCTCCCTCCATCAAAAGGAGACTCCCTGAGGCCAGCTCCATCGTAATCCGCTCCTTCGTTGTGGTGTGCTTGAAGTGGAAGCGGCGCTCTGCGCCCAAGCTCACACAGGCGATGGTAGAGTGGGGGATGATCGATGATTCATTATCGCGGTGCCAGCCCATCCCCTCCGAGCCATCGTGATAGAAATTCAGGAGGCAGGAGTTGAAAAGCTGACCCGTCTGCTCTTCCGTCAGCCTCTTTAGCTCTCGCAAGAGATCCGTCCACGGTAGCGGAGACTTCGTCTTCCCGGAGTAGGTGTAATCCAGCCCCGCATCGCCAAACCACGCTACCTTCCGCGCCGTCACAATTGTCTTTCCAAACATCGTCACCTCATCGCTCCGCCATGGGATTTCATTCCGTAGACTTGCGAAGTAGCGCGCACTCTCAGCCGGTGAAAGAAATGCCGATTGATAATGAACTACTCCATCCTGAGGAAGAAGGTTGGCGTTGGGATCTGTAGAAAAGAGGTCCATCCTAGCTAGGAGTCTGTGCGGCGAGTCTCTGCTCTAGGAAATCCGCGACGCGCTCGAATGGATTAAAACCGAAAGCCTCGCCGATTGAGCGTCGCAGGTTGGAGTTTGCGTTAATGTCGTAGAACACTCGGCGGCCGCTGGGTGTTTCGAGAAATTCGATGCCGGCCACATCCATTTGGGCGCTTTGGACGATACGTCGTCCTGCTTTCAGGGCGTCATCGGACAGGTCGTGGAATGGATAGAATTCGACGGGTGGCGCCTCCGTTTCCTGTGGCACTGGGATCGCACAAATAGCGGCGCCCCCGTCTTCGCTAGGATTGCACTGTTCTGACGGGCAGAGGTTGTAGCGCCCATGGGTGACGACTCGCATCGCGTAGAGCAGCTCGTCGCCCAAGAATTCCATGCGGACGATCCCGAACTCAGGGTCGTGGGGAAGGTATTCTTGGAGGAGCAGCAACTGGTCGGGTTCCCACAGCTCTGGCTGCTCGACGAGCAGGGCGCGAAGTTCGTTAAGGGAGTCGATCTTGTGCATGCGGGCGCCGCTGCCTCCTTGCTCCGGTTTCAGCATCGCAGGAAAACGTAAGTCTTCGCGTCGCGCCAGGGCCTCGATATCGTTAAACATGATCGAGTGCGGGTGATCGATGCCCAGTTCTCGGAGTCGAGCAATCTGGGCGCTCTTGGAGAGTTCGAAGGCGAACACATCAACGCCGTTGATAATCTGTGCTCCCTGAATTTGGAGATTCCTGAGCAGCGCCAGGGTGAATGGGACTACTCGCGGTCGCCCGCGCACGTAGGCGCTCGGGCTGGCCTGGTTGAAGTAGAGCTTGGCCTTCGGGAGGTCGTGTCCGCCAAAGGCAGCCGATTTGAGATCGTATTTGGTGTAGGAGAGCCCGCGTTTGTCGAGGACGTCAAAGAGAGGCTGTTGCCAGTCCTCGTTTTCAAAGAGGATGGCAAGATCGGTAGTTGGGACGTTGGGCATAGATTCCCCAGAGAATCAGCGAATAAGAGAGAATGTCGATCCCGATGATTCTCGATATGTTTGGGATCGGGGATCCTGCCGCTTAGACAATGGGCAGTCGGGTGGTATGCCGCGGGACTCCGTTGAAGGCATTGTCGAGTTCCAGGCGCTGGTGCATGACTTGGACGGCGCGCCCAAGAATGTCGACATCTCCCCGGGCATCGTGACGTCGAAGCGTGGTCTCTTGAAGCCTAAGTCGATTCTTGACGTGATCGAGCGAATGGCCCGTTCCCCTTGTTTTGCCGAAGAGCATTTTCGAGATTCCGATAGAATCAATCGCGTCTACCTCACGGCTGGGAAGCCCGTGGCGCTGACAGGTGGCTTCGAGGAATTTCGAGTCGAAGCGCTTGGCGTTGTGAGCAATCAGGGTGGCATCATCAGACCAAGCGGCGAAATTGCAAAGCACCTGCTCAGGCCTTGGGGAATCTGTCACGTCCCGATTTTCGATGCCGGTGTAGCTTTCGATAAACGATGAAATACGACGCCTTGGCCTGGCAAAGCTGAAGAAAGAGTCGGTTGGGCAGAGGTAGCCTGAGTTAAATTTGACGGCTGCGATTTGGATAAATTCGTCGTTTTGCGGGCTGAGGCCGGTGGTTTCGAGGTCGTAGATGATAAAGGATTCACCTGAATAGAACCGATCCGTCCAAATGAAGGAGTGGTCGCACCTGGAGCATCTCACCCGCTGACCGAGGGCTGACTTGGGGCCGCTTATGCACTGGTCACAGGTAGGGCTGGGGCACTGGATCTTCATTCTTGAAAGTCGATTAGGTCCAAGGGATAGCGGGTCAGTCCCGGAGACTCCAGCCCCAGATGTCGAACTCTGAGGAACATAGTATTAGAACTGGGTAGCGATGGATCCGAACGCAAACCAGGCGGCTCCGGGGAGCCGCCTGGTGGTGGGATAGATTAGTGCTTAGAACTTGCCTAATTCGTCCTGGGCGGTCTGGATGCTCTTCTGGAACTCCTGGAATTTCTTGGTGTTTTCCTCGTTGCGCTCCGGCTTGGTCCCGATCCAGTCGGCGAGCTCTGTCTTGGCGTCCTCGACTCCCTTGATCGCGGCCTTGTAGACTTTGGCCTTGTCCGGATTGGCTTTGACGAAGGCTTCAATGTTGGCGGGGCTGAGGCGGACGACGGCTTTAAACTCCGAAATGAACGATTCGGGGGTCTTTCCCTTACCGGCACCCAGTTGGCCAATCTTGGTTTCACCGTCGCTGGCAAGGATGACGTAGCTCGGGAATCCGCGGACCTCGAATTGATCTTTTAGCTTTTCGTTTCGTGTGACGTATTTTTCCGGGACGATGGTCTTGTCCTTTGGGAAATCGAGGGTCACGAGCAAGACGTTTTCGGTGGCGTATTTTGTCCACGCTTCTTTGGCGAAGACGCCCTTGTCCATGAGTTTGCACCAGCCGCACCAGTCGGATCCGGTGAAGTTGACCAAGAGGGGGAGCTTCTTCTCGGCCGCAATTTTCTTGGCGGCATCGAAGTCCATCGTCCAGTGTCCGATTTTAGCACCATCGATCTGCACCGCCTCTGCGGCGGTCGGAGCTTCTTCAGTTTGGGCGGTGAGTGTGATGGCACCGGCGCAAAGTAGGCCAAGCGTTGTGTTCAGTAGTTTCATTGGTTCTTGGGATGGACGTTGTAGAGCGAGGGCAGAATCGAGCGAAAGATCTTCTTCGCTCGTATGAATGCAATGCATCGTTCTTGAGTTAACAACACCATAAAAGGCATTTGTGCCGGGGAATCGGAAGCAAATTCGGCTCTGTCGTCGTCGCGTCCGTGGGGAACTCCTTCTGTTTGGAGGGTGTAGCTCACCGGATCGAACTCGGATCCATCGAGGTCGTTGTGGAGGTCAGAGAGGGGGATAAAGAGGGGATTCCCCCGCGCTCCGTCAATTTTCCGGAGCGATCACCACCAACTTCCCGCGCATTGCGCGCCAGTGACCTGGGTAGGTGCAGACGAATGGATACTCCCCTGGCTCTTCCGGTGCCATGAATCTGAGTTCCTGACGTCCCCCTGGCTGGAGTAATTCAGACGACCAAAGAACTTTTTTCGAGGTCGGGACGTAGTCTTTTTCGAGAGCCTTGACGTCTGCAGCCATCAGATCCGCCGCCGCTCCAACTTCCTCAATCGCTCCCGGCTTCACCACGACAAGGTTGTGCGGCATGAGGTCATTGTTTTCGAAAACCAGATGAACCGCCGCTCCGGCAGTGACAACCAGACGGGTGTGATCGTAGCGCAACTGCCCCGGCACCATTTTGATGAGAAAAGTAGTCACGCCCAAGCCGTCCAATGCCTTGTCCAAATCTGCGCCGCTAGAGTCGGGGAGCATCGCTGCGAGATCGCGGACGAGGCCGAAGCTCTCGAGGAACTCGCGGGAATCGCGGGCCGTGACCGGCACGGAACTGAGATAGGCGACTACTTTGTTAGCGATGGATCCAATCCGATCTACAGGCCACGTCGCCCGATCCGCTGCGCGCACGGCGGCCGAAGCTGCAGCTCGATTTTCCCCTCTTTCGATCTGATCAAAAACCGCAGCAACCGACGCCGATTGATCCTCT
>Ga0114998_10000206_pt1 | contig 39746 bp, 30 predicted proteins | sample ArcticOcean_MG_C_5_FD_87044 | JGI IMG/M metagenome (GOLD analysis project Ga0114998, IMG submission 87044) | Marine microbial communities from western Arctic Ocean - ArcticOcean_MG_CB4_138 | ecosystem: Environmental > Aquatic > Marine > Oceanic | place: Arctic Ocean: Canada Basin | collected... | reverse complement strand
CATCTCTCATCTGTCTCTCTTGCTCCGTGCGTCTGCGTCTGCGTCTGCGTTTACTCTTCAGCAACGTCTGTCGTTCTTTTTGTTTTCAGAAGATAGAGAGAGAGAGAAAGATGACGACGCAGACGGACCCTTTAGCGAAGTCGATCAAGGGAAAGAACCCACAACATCTGATGGAAAAGATCACGCGCGATAAAGTATACGCGATGACGTATTACAAAGAAAAGTGCTTCGCTAGTTCGGCCGAGCGAGTGGTGGATTTAGCGGTAGAGTTAACGCAGGTCGGGGGGATATACGGGAGCGGGCGAGCGTGTGAGTTCCTATGTCTAGCGTTGAAGATGTTACAGATAGCGCCAGAGCGAGAGATCGTGATCGAGTTTATTAAGAACGAGGAACATAAGTACGCGAGATTGTTAGGCGCGTTTTATTTACGGTTAGTCGGGACATCGCAAGAGGTGTATAGGTATTTAGAACCTTTATTGAATGATTACAGGAAAGTGAGGAGGAGGACGAAACAAGGCGGATGCGAGTTATGTACCGTGGACGAGTTCGTGGATGATTTGTTGACGAAGGATTTTTATTGCGATATTGCTTTGCCGAGGTTAGCGCCGAGGTATACGCTCGAAGCTATTGGGGCTTTAGAGGAAAGAAAGTCGCTCTTGGAAGATGATTTAGGAGAAGGGGAGGATTTTGAGAGTATCATCGAAAAGGCCGTGGACGTGGAAATGTTGAAAAGGAAAGCGATGCAAATGCCCGGCGAAACGATCGATGTAGACGAAGCGAATAATAATAAACGACGCATGCTCGATGATGATAATATAGATGATGATGATGATGATTCAAAAGTAGATAAAGAAAAGAAGAAGAAGAAGAAGAAGAAGAAAACTGCCGCCGCTGACGACGATGAAAAAGGAGAACCGGAAAAATTAGACGAAATAGCAGAAGCGAACGCGTTAAGAGCAAAACTTGGCCTAAAGCCATTGAAATAAATCTTACAAACGAATACATACAGTAGTTCATGTTTAATAATAATAGTTATAGAATTTTGGTTTATATTTATATGTAATACTAGACTTTAGATAAAGGTTACTTAAAATGAATAATTTCGAATACGCGTTGCTTTTAGAGCGCATACACGCACGCGACGAGAGAAAGAGAGAACGAACAAAAATATATATTTTTACTTCGCCATCATCATCTTCACAAACTCTTCGTAGTTCACTTCGCCATCTCCATCGACATCGGCTTCTCTGATCATCTCATCGACTTCTTCGTCCGTCAACTTTTCGCCCAAGTTTGTCATGACGTGACGCAACTCCGCCGCGCTGATCGTTCCGTTGCCGTCTTTATCGAACACCTTAAAGGCCTCGTGCAATTCTTCTTCGCTGTCGGTGTCTTTCATTTTGCGCGCCATCAAGTTAAGAAATTCCTAATAATAATAATAATAATAATAATAATAATAATAATAACGTTATATTAATAAATAAAACGAGAGAAGTGTATAGAGACAAAGGAGCGATCCGGCGCCGGCGCATCGAACAATTAAACACGCGCGCGCAACAAAAAAGCGAGCGCGGACAAAAACGAGAGCGACGTATGATATGTGTCAAAGCAGCGATCCGGCTCAAGCGCAACGAAAAGCGAACGAAACAGAGCGCGAAACATAAAAATGAAAACTCAAACACACACGGAGAGATCAAAAAACCAAAAACGAACGTACTGGAAAGTCGATCGTGCCGTTACCATCGGCATCGACTTCGTTGATCATGTCCTGCAACTCTGCCTCGGTCGGGTTTTGACCGAGAGATCGCATGACGGTACCTGCGCGTTCACAATTTTATAACGGTCAGTAAACGCGATCTATCAAAAGTTCTTCATCGTTTCCGAATTCGATCTCATGAAAAACAATTTTAAGATCTCGAAAGGCTCTTTCCCGTCCTCTTACTCGCGCATATTACCGATCTCTCTCTCTCTCTCTCTCTCTCTTTCTGGTTCGATTCGAATCACGAAATGCGCTCAAAAAGTGCCAGCGATCTCGCTCTTAAAACCGGTTCGTAAACATATTTAAACATATTTAAACGTATTCCAAAATCGATTGACCCAATGGAAATCCTTCGCACTGATTTCGTTTTTGGAAAAAGAGTTCTACCGCACGAGTACTAAAGTAAAACGTACCGAGTTCTTTAGTCGTGATCGTCCCGTCGCCATCTTTATCGAACAAAGCGAACGCTTCTTTGAATTCAGTGATCTGTTCGTCCGTGAGTTCGGCTGCCATTTTTATGTTTAATACGTATCGCGTGTTGTTCGCGCAGGAAGTCGTTTTATGTTATGACGCGCTTCTGATGAGAGCTTTTAGGGAGATCATTCCTCGCTTTATTGACCTTCTTTTTCAGCGCAAAAGTGTGCTGGCTCGTTTCGATTTAAGTATAGGGGGCGTATTTTATAAACCACGTTACTCTCTGTTTTCCGAATTAATTACAACTCTCTCTCTCTCTCTCTCTCTCTCGGTTTTAATGTCTAAAGAGAGAACTTCGTTCGTTCGTGTCTCTGAGTGTGATTTGATTATAGGTCTCTCTCTCGTGTGTGTGTGTGTGTGTGTGTGTGTGTGTGTGTGTTTGTTACGTCGAGAGCGCGGCGGCTAAGCCGCTGGCGTATCGAGCGCCCTTTTTTAGGCGTATGGAAGATATGTCCTCGAAATCGAACGATGGTTGTTGCGAGCAATCGAGGATAGCTTCGCTTTGTAAGATGAGGACGTTGTAGAAGCATCGAGCGGCGGCTTGGCGAGTGAGAGCGTTGGATTCGCATAGATCGGAGAGGTCGATTTGTTTTTCGCTCGCACGTCTCTGTTCTTCTTCTTCTTCTTCTTCGGCGTCGTCGTCGTCTTGGCTCCAGATCGTGTTGCTCGAGAGAAACACGAGCAAGTTTTTCGCAGCTCTCGGTATGCGCGCGTAGTGATCGCGTCCGGATGCGTCGAGGTACCCAGCCGCTTCTTCTTCCGTTTCTTTCAAGGTCGCCTGACTTCGATCGTTGACGTCGTAAGATTTTTCGCGCGAAAACGAACGCATTTCTCTATCCTCTGGGATAGCATCGTCGTGCAAGTTACCTTGCTGCTGCTGTTCGTTCATGAATTCGAGCTCTTTTCCTTCTAATGCGTCCGCTAGCGAAGACGGCGTTCGAACGACACTGCCGCCTCGAGTTCCGCGTAAAGAAACTCCACCGGAAGAAGGTGTTCGTACAACGGCCGCTCTTTTCGCGGCTCTTTGCCCGGCGTCCAATTTGAAAAACTGATCTTCCTCTTCATCATCCCAAGCAGGTGGCATCGCATACGCGTTATCTTCGTCTTCTGTGGTGTAATCACCATCCGGACGTTTCGTTTCGCCGAATTTCGGTGCGGGAACTAAAGTCGCGTCTCCGGCGATCGGTCCAAAGTTCACCTTTGACTTATAGTCCGGGTACAAAGCTGCTTCAAACTTTGACCATCGGTCTCCTTTTCGTAAGAATGATTCTCGCCCAGTTTGAAACGCCGTCGCTCGAAAGTGTGCGGCTAACGCTTTCTCGTCGTTCATTAAATGGATATCCATCTCGTCGAACGGAATTTCCTTCTTCGGACGCTCGCAAACTAGGTCGTTGCAATTTTTCAACCATCTCTTATACTCGTCGTTATCAACGCGATTAACGGCGTCAAAAATGATAGTTCGTTGATTTGCAAGTCGAGCAACTTTTGGGCGTTGTTGCTTAGGACGTCTCGGTGCGTTCGCCGCGCGTAATTCGTAAAGCAAGCGCTCTTCGTGAGTCTCTTGCTCCTTTTGCGACTGAAAAGCAGGGTCTAGAAAAGCGTTCTCTTCTTCGGAGTCGCCCATTGGCATCGGCGCGAGACCGATTTGTTCGTCTTCATCTGATTCTCCATCAGGAATTGGCGCCAATGCCGTCATGTTCGCATCTTCGTCATCTTCATCGTCCATGCCAAACCTGCGTTGGCGCTTGCGTTCAATAGCTTCTTCGTCTCCGGAAACTTCATCATCGTCGACGTTGCCTCCAAAGCCATGACGGTACATCATATCGTCGTTATCGAGTAAAAGCTTTGCTTTCCTGGAATTTTCTTGTTGCATGCGCTTCGCTGATTTTTGTTTCGAAGACGCGTTCATTTCAGAGTCGCTTTCGCCTCCTCCTCCTCCTCGTCCCGAACTCGCGTTTCGCGCCCAGTTCAGAACTTCCTCATCTTTGAGGTAAAACCCACCCGCAGAAATCGCCCTAGACCCACTCGGTGCGGCATTAAACTCACTCATCGAATCATCTCCCCCAAACGCACCAACATCGCCTCGATCAGCCTTGAGCAAGTTCAAATCGAACTCTAATAAATCCTGTTCGTTCAACGCGTTCGCGCCTTTTCGCTTCTTCTTCTTTGGCGATTTCAAACCACCAACATCATCGCCAGCTTCTAAATCTCCATCTTCCAACAACAACGCGACATCTGCTCGCTTCTTCTTCGCGTGCCTGGACTGTATTTGCACTAACCTCTGCACGACGTCTCTACAATCGTCGTGTAAGAACAAAATTTTCCTGTTATATAAAGTTACCACTCCTTTCAATAGTATCGCGGCTAAACGTAACGCGAGCGGCGACGGCGGTTTCATGATCGTCCTGCACGCATCGGAGACGCTCATGTCTCTCGCTTTTGCTCTAGTTAATCGTTTCGCACGCTCTGGATGATGCGCGAGTATCTGCGTAATCATTAAAACGTGTACGTGTAATAAAAGTAAGCATAAAAGTTCAAAAACACGAACGACGCGAGCGTGAAAAAAACAAAAACTTTTCAAACCCGTTATTGATCGAACGCGAACGCATAAACGCTGAAAAGACGACTAAATCGAAACCGAAAACATGCACGCGACGCGATTTTACTCTAACGGCGTACCCATACTTGCCCTAGAGACCCTTTCGGTGAGAGTAAATCGACTGAGTAGAACATATATTTTTTACGCTTATTATTTTGAGGACGGGCGTGAAAATATGAACGAGAAAACAAAGGAATGTGAGTTAGTAGTCGTTTTTGAAAAAAAAGAGTGATTTCGCTTAAGAAATAGAACATCTCAGACGTGTCAGAGAGAGGTGTGCCTTTTGCCCTTTTCAAAAATAAAAGCAAAAAGTCCGTGCTGGGCAATATAAAACAATCATTGTTTATAAAGAAGAAATGGCTTCTTCGAGTATATACGCGTTGCAAGAGAAATTAAGACAAGATTCTGGGAGTTTCCAGCAATTACAACACGGTAAATTATTATGATTAAGTAGAGTAGTTTTGTGATCATTCTCCCTTTTTTGTTTTTGTTCGTTGAGGAAGAGATTGCGAAAGTAGAACACTGACACGATGACTATTTTTTATTATGAAAACAAAACACAGAACTTCAAGCGAATATTGAGGCGAGGAAGAGTTGTACGCAACAGGCGGCTGAGAATGAGATGGTATTAGAGGTATGCATGTTTGTGTTTGTGTATGTGTGTGTGTGTGCGTGTGTGTGTGTGTGTGTGTTTAATTTTTTTTTGATTGTTTTGATGATGATGATGTTGATGAAGTTGTTTGTTTATAAAAGAGATCGGAAGAAAGAATAAACTGACATTTTCGTATACATACAATTAATAGGAGCTCAAATCATTAGAAGAAGGAGCGAACGTGTATAAATTGATCGGTCCAATGTTAGCGAAACAAGATGTCTTAGAAGCGACGACGAATGTAACGAAACGGTTAGAGTATATCAACGCCGAAAGGTACGCGCGTATTTTTGTTGACTTTCAATCATATATTCACAAATGTGTATTACATAGGACACGGTTAGAAAAAGCTGCTGATGTGATCGAGAAGAAATTTGATACGACGCAAAAAGATATTCAGATATTGCAACAGAGAATACAATCGCTATCGACTGCTGCGGCTGGGCAATTGGAAGCCGCTTAAACGTTTGATTTTGATATATACACGACTTGAGAAAAATCGAGAATAGAAAGAAAGAGAGAGAGAGAGAGAGAGAGAGAAATAGTTAAACACGTAGCTTTTTTATTCGTTGTGTTCATTTTTAGCACAAATGATCGCGATCTATACTATATTACATTATACATGGTATGTCTAATTGCTATTATTTCACTACGATTATCGAGCACCGGCGCCGCGATGTTGAGTGCCCGACCTAATGTTTCTAAACGTCTCTCGACTTCGCATTGCGCGATCGCTTAAAGTGCGCTGAGGTCGTACCATTTGAGGATTTGGCCATGCACACGATTGACCTTCTTCTTCAGAACCTCGCAAATGATCAACTTTATTACGCATCACTTTTCTTTGCGTTTCTGCGATGTAACTTTCGACGTTATCTTTCTTAAATGCTTCGAAAGCGTCCAGGTTGACGCCCTTGACACGCTTCACGAAAACCTCATCCTTTTCGGCTAAAAGTTTCATTGGAAATGGATCGGGAGCGGCGTTATGTTCTTCCATAAACCTATGTCTGGGTTTAATTCGCGAATCGAGCGCTAAGGACCAATACGCTGGGAAAGAGATCGCCGTTTGCTTAGTGCCCCCGAGCTCTTCGATCAAATATTCATACTTTGGTCGCAAGTTATCATCGAGAGATAGCGAAAAAAACGTGTTCAATCGAGAAATCGTCTTTGCAACTTCGTCTTCGTTCATTTTGCACTCTTTCGAGAGGAAATCGACGTGTTCTTTAATCCCTTCAAACGAATATTGCAACGTCTGAGGATGACGAAGAATCAACTTTGCGACGTTGTCGTGAGAAATACCCAAGCCTTTCAAGAATTCTACCCTCGGCGCAATTTGATCTTCCACTGAGAACGTCAGCACGGCTGGATTTCTCGTGATTACTTTCGCCAAATCTTCCGATGCAATCCCTAATTCATGTCTAAGATAATCAACTCTTGGTTTAAGAGAGTTTTGTATGGATAAGTGCAAAATCGACGGTTGCTTAGAAAGCACTGAGGCTAACGCTTGCGAGTCTAAACCTAAATGTGTCAAATAGCGACACCTTGGAATTGAATGCCTGTTCCGTTGAAGTAAGATCTGTGGATCTTTACTCACAATTTTTACCAAACTCGTCCCTTCTAAACCTAACTCGGACTTTAAATAATCCACTCTAGTGATGATCTTCGAAACTGGTTTAGAGAACAGTTGATCTTCGCTTTGTAATAAAAGCTTCTCTAAATCCTTCTCTTTGAACCCTAAGGAGACCATGTACGTCAGCATTGGTCTATGTTTTAGATCCAAAGATAGGTTTTTTCGCATTTTCTCAAACGCTTTATCCGGCATTTGTTCGTACTCTTGATACTCCATTGAATAATAATCTACAAACGCTTGGTATTCGGACTTCTTAGTCGTCGTCGTAGTAGTAGTAGTTGTACTCATCGCACTCGTTTTCGTTTTCGTCGTCTTATTTTCGTTAATCTCTTTCGCTTGTTTAATCGCCATCGATATCGGTTTCAATTGCTTCGTCGTCGCCTTCGCCTTTGTCTTTTTTCTCATCATCCCTTGTACGACCATTGGCGCGAACAAATTGGCTAAATCTTCCTCTCCCACTGTCTCAATCATAGACCGTGCACCGAACTCACTCGTTCTCGCAAAATCACCGAAATTTATTCCCTGCTGTCGTTTTTCGACCGCACCTTTCGTCTGCATCTTCGCTTCGATCGTTTGAAATTCATCATCTTTCGTTTTTAGCGGCGCTCCCGATTTCGTCGGCCTCGACTGACTGGATGAATTTTTCGCTTTCGCTTTCACGGATTCTGATTGCGCGGGCGCTGGCGTTATCGCGCATCGCACCCGCGCTACTGAATTCATAGGAGCAGTTTATTTATTTATCCCGTTCTTTAGCGCGAATTGCGTTCGTTCCTTCGCCTCGTTCGATTGCTTTATTTATATATACACAAGTGCGTCTTTAGTTTATGAAGGAATTCTCAGTTTTGGAAAACGTGCGTCATCATCCGTCGTCAGCTTTTACGACGAAGAGGGGTCAGAAAAATACATACACGCATACGTAATAAATAGGCAGAGACAGAGATCATCCGTCGGTCTCGATAGTAGTATTGCGCGGTGTTACTGTTCATTCTTTGAGAGAGAGAGGGAGAGTGTATACATATATATAGTATAGTGTAGTATTATCGTCGTCGTCGTCTTCAATCCAAGCCGTCAAAACTTCAGGTTTTTAGGGAGAGGAAAAAGAGAGAGAGAGAGTTTATACGATGATGATGATGAACTCAGCACGAGTCGCTACTGGAAATAATAAACCGAGTCATGATTTCGGATTAAGCAGACGTGGACGAGTGATGATCGCACTTCGAGACAGTGGTTTGTTAATAAAAAGTAGAGTGATGATGACGACGAGCGCCGTGATGAGCTATAGAGCGTTTGATGAAGAACAAGAACGACGACGACGAGTTTGTAGTAGTAGTAGTACTCATCATCACTCGTTTGATAATAGTAATAATAATAACAAGAGAATGATAATAACAGGGAGAAGAGGATCGCAAAGTAGTAATAAGCCGATGAATGCGATTCATGACGCGGTGAACGACGCGAAGAAAGAGACGGATTTGAGGAAGAGTTTACACGAACTCGGGAAAAAACAGCAACAGCAACAACAACAACAGCTAAAACAACAACCGAAAGATGAACAACGAAGGAGTTTGGAGCATTTGTTGGAGTGTGTCGATGCCGATGATTCTCTTTCGTTTTTTGATGACGATGCTGATGATGAGAGTACTAGGAGTAGTAATAGTAGAAAAGAAGAAGAAGAAGAAGGAGAAGAAGAAGAAGAAAATGGTGATGACATTACTTTTAATAACGTGTTATCGTCATCAACATCGTCATCATCGACAACAATAAGAACAACCGATGTAAAAACGTGGAATCAAGCAGCAGCGGCGGCGGCGGCGTATAAAGGTATTCCGGGCTTTATGCAACGTCAAGTTATTTATTGCGGCACGGATGGTGGCTTCGTCGTTGGACACGAAAAGCCGCGCAAACATGTTTGCGACTGTCGTTGTCCAAACTGTAACTTTTTAAGGAAACGAATGATTGAGGGGAGTGGCGCGAGAGAGGGAGAAATCATAGTCAAAGTTCTGGAAGAAGAAGGCGTGTTAGAAATGGTCGGCAGTGACCCAGAGGCGGTTTTGAATCCAGAAACTACAATCGCGAACGAGATGAAACGTAGAGAACGCATTTCGATATCAAACAAAGGAAACGTGCCATGGAATAAAGGACGCAAACATTCTGAGGAGACTATTCAGAAAATTCGCGAAAAAACGATGGAAAGAATGCAAGCGCCAGAAGTACGCGATAAAATTCGAAAAGCCGCTTTGCTCAACGCTCATAACGTGACTCCTCAAACGAAGTGGCGCATTTCTCTCTCCGTTCGTGATGCCATGAAAAAGAAAAAGATTTCGAACATAGTAAAACAGGGCATTCGCACTCAACCGAATAAATCAAAAGTAGGTTTAGCTTCGTTTGGATGTTTCGCGAAAAGATCTTCGTCTGTAGGTTGCGTATATTTTGGCATCACTGATGAACGAGAACGAATTCGTAACGAACTTAAAAAGAAAAGACAAGAGAGATTGGAAAGAAAAGAGGAAAAAATGAAAGCCACGAAGGAGCGTCAGAACGAGGCGAAACTTTTGAGACAAGAACAAGACGAGAAAAATGGAAACAAGATGAAAAGAAAGTACCTTAACCAAAAAGAGAGAACTCCAGAGCATAACGCGAAAATAGCTCAAGCGATTAAGAAATTATGGGAAGATCCTGTATATGCGAACAAGTTAAAATCAGTCGAACGTGGCACCAGAGAAAACGCCATGTTTGGAGTCCCGCAAACTGACTCGCAGGTGCGTCGGGAAAGAGCCGAGAGAAATAGGAAGAAAAAACTTTCACACCTATCACAACTTTTAACCGAAATCGATAATAAAAAAATTCAAAGTGAAGAGTTATTGAGTCAAATGGAAATCGCGCACGACGTTGCGAAAGTCGCAGTATATAGCTTTGAGCAAAAGCTCGCAAACGGTTCCAAAGTTGCCGATTTTGACTTCGATCGCGAAGCGTACGAAAAAGCAACTTTGGCGAAGAGAAAGACTAAGGACATGATCTCCGCTTTATGCGCTTCGATTAGCGCCTTGGACGCGAAGTTTTCCGAAATCGAGGAAGATTTTCAGAAAATAAAAACCAAAGAAGTTCCCCTCCGCATTCCAAAAGAAGCTAAACGACGCCAAAGCAAGACGTCGGAAAAGTTAAAGTTAGCGCTCGAGAAGCACAAGAACAAAATAGGCCTGGATGACGACGACGATGCTAATTTAGAAGAGGTATAGAAGTATATTTAGTTGACATGTGCATATATGCAATATGTATATACACGTATATAGAGAGAGAGAGAGCGAAAGAAGCGTTGTATGAGAGATTTTAATCTCATCAAACGCGGCAGATAGCTTTTTTGAACGCGCGCAGTAAAAGAAACACATGCACACACCCCGTTCCCAAAACCACTTTCGAGATCAGAAATCACTAAATGGACCCTTCGTCGCTTCTGAATCGTTCAATCGCGCTCGGCTAACGCACACAAAACATTCGCAATAAATCTCGCGCCAGAGACGCTCGCACTCAGTCCTCTCGAGCTCGTTCTTTTGAATCGTTGCAGATACGCACTCTCCAGAGCGCGCGTTTGCTTTCATTTTTACACTAATTTCACGGAGCATAAAATTTCGTAGAACAGGGGAGAAAAACACGAGATCAGCAGCACAAATAAAAGCGCACTTTGCCGTACTGAAATAAATAAACACACACCGGCGCGCTAATCACGATTAAGAACAAACTCGCGCTCGTTCACTGCATATCGCTACTACCGTCCGTGTGTGTGTGCGTGCGTGCGTGTTCGAGAAGAACATCTGCGAGCGTAAAAACATACCCCTGCGTGATTACGTTTTCTGTGCAAGACGAATCACGTTCGGGGGTTTTCTCATTTGAGTCCGTGGACCGAAAAACAGAGAAATCATCATGTCGAAACGACCGCGCTCGGATATCACGCAAGCGTACGCATTTATCGTTTTAACGTGGAACAAAGACCGCGCGAGGGCTTGTTTCGATCGCTTTTTTTATTTTCTTCGCGCGCTCGAGTGCGATTCGAGAGCTTTCGCGGATACGTTCGAACAAAAAGCTCTTCCTCTTTTTGTTCAAAGATCAGGGAAAGCAGTTTTTCCTCACACGCATGATATGAAATTCTTTGTTGTTTGTTGTTTGTTGTGTGTTTTTGCTCTCAAACGGGCGTGGATTTCAGATTTATTTACGCGTACTCACACATCGCGCGTGCTCTTACTTACGTCATGAATGATAACAGTGGGCAACAACAGCAGCAGCAGCAGCAACAGCACTATCAACAGAATAATAACCAGCATGCGGTAGGGGACGACGCGGCGAGGAAACAAGACGCTTTGAGTTATTTGAGACACTTGAAAGATCGCTTGAAAGATCGCAAGGCTACGTATGATGAATTTCTGGAGATTATGAAAGAGTTTAAATCACAGAGGATCGATACGGAAGGCGTCATTAAACGAGTGAAGAAGATTTTCAAGGGCCACAGGGATTTAATCTTGGGATTTAATCAGTTTTTACCGCGCGGGCACGAGATTCGCGTGGAAGATATCGATCGCGAAGAACAAGAGGAAAAGGCGAGGCAGGCGGCTGGGCAAAAACCGCAAGTTGAGTTCGTGCACGCTATTTCGTACGTGAATAAGATCAAGACGAGGTTTGCGAGCGATGAACGAGTGTATAAGACGTTTTTGGAGATTTTGAACATGTATCGAAAGAATTTGAAATCGATTTCGCAAGTTTACGAAGAAGTTGCGCAATTGTTCAAGTCGCATAACGATTTGCTCGAGCAATTTACGTATTTCTTACCAGATTCTACGCAACAAGCTGGTGGCAAAGGTGCTAAAAGTGGTGGTAGGGGCGCTAAAGGGATCCGTTCGCAACCCGTCATCCCGGGCGGGCAAAACCGAAGAAAGCAAAAGGGTGAAATTCATAATCAAGCGCATGAAGACGAAATGACCGAAGAACGCAAAGCCGCGATTCTGCTTTCTAAAGAACTCTCATTCTTCGATAAAGTCAAAGCGCGTTTACGCTCGAGAGATTTGTACACCGATTTTTTTAAGTTGATTGCGATGTTCAACGCGGATTTAATTTCCAAAATGGAACTGCAAGGTTTGGTTATGGACATAATCGGTCGATTCCCTGAACTGGTTACTGGATGGAACGAGTTTGTTGCTAGATGTGAAGCAATGGACTTCGAATCCCATGATACGCCAGCGGCAAAGAAAGCAGCCGGTATGAAACTGACGACGAAAGAGATCCAAAAGATGAAAGTCTCAGCCGCGCGCGAGAAGTTCCTTTCGAAACCGATTTCTGAACTCGATTTGTCGGCATGCGAACGATGTGGACCTTCTTATCGTTTGTTACCGAAAAATTTTCCAGCAATGCACGCTTCTACGCGCACGCCCTTGTGCAAGGAAGTCTTGAACGATAACTGGGTCGCCGTCACTTCTGGCACTGAGGATTATTCGTTCAAGGCTATGCGTAAGAACCAGTACGAAGAAGCGTTGTTTCGATGCGAAGATGATCGAATGGAAATCGATATGGTTCTCGAAACGAACAAGTCCGCAATTGAAGCGTTGGAAATTGTTCACAAAGAGATTGCCGAATTGTACAAAGAAGGAGGAGCGGCTGCCGTTGCCGCGGCTGTCAACGGCGAGAATAAAGAAGAGAACAAAGATAGCACCGCCGCTCACGCTGTAAAGTCGAAAGATGAAAGGAACAGCGAACGCTTAGCTCATAATCTTTCGGAAACGACGCTATCGCAAGTTGTCTTGCGCGCGGTGGAACGCATCTACGGCGAACGCGGTCGCGAGATGCGCTTCTTGACGATGAACGCGCCATGGGCAACGATACCGGTAGTTGTCAGACGCTTGAAGCAAAAATCCGAGGAGTGGCAAATTTTGAAGGAAGAAATGCTTCCGACTTGGAACGAAGTTTGTGCAAAGAATTACAACAAATCGCTCGATCATCGTTCGTTCTACTTCAAGCAAGCGGATAAGAAGAATTTATCTACAAAAGGCATGACGCAGGAAATCAAGGAAGTTTCGGACAAGAAGAAAACGGATGACGCCGCAATCGGCGCGCGCGTTTCGAAACCACCCGGTGAATCGCCTGATTTAACCTTTGAGTACAACGATCGCAGTGTTCATGACGACGTATACGCTGTTGCCCGCTTTTCTGCGCGCGAGATGATGTCTGGCGAGCCTGCAAATAAAGTCATGGCGTTTTACCGAGACTTTCTCGAGCCGTTCTTTGAAGTACATCGCGAGCATGAGGATGATTTCAAGGACATGTCGGCCGATATTTGCGCGAAAGCAATTAAAGCCGCAGAAGCAGAAGAAGATTCACCAAGTAAAAAGAAAGGAAAGAAAGGCTCGAGTAAAGATGCTACAAAGTCGAAAGATGAAGATGACGCGCAAGACGAAGACGCTGATATGGAAAAAGAACCGGAAAATGACGTTGAAACCATGGACGTTGAAAATGGTGAAGAAGATCCAGACGATGAAGGTGTAGCGAGCATGAAAAAACGCGCAACAACACCGAAAGCGTCATCGATTAAAGAAGTCACCGCGGCAGAGTTGTTAGAAAAAGAACTCGGCTTGATTGATGCCAACGGCGAAGATGCGACGAAGGAGACGAATGATAGCGATGAAAAAGAAGATTCTTCCGATGACGATGACGATCAAGACGCGCGATATAAATCGTGCAAACCTGTATCTGGACTAGTTGACTTTAGCTCAAACATAAAAACGAGATACGTCGATTTACCAGGGAAAGTTTTCTATGGCGATGAAGGCTATTACCATCTCTTTCGTTTACATCAGCATCTTTACGAGCGTCTCGCGACAGCTCGCGTTTCGGCTACTGCAATGGCGAAAAAGAGTAAAGGTAAGAAGGCTGATGACGTCCATAAAGAGTTTTTAAAATTGTTGTTCACTCTTTTGAACGGTTCTACTGACCAATCACAGTTTGAAGATGATTGTCGTTTGGTTTTAGGGCAAAACTCGTACATGCTTTTTACGTTGGATAAACTTATTTATAAGATTATCAAGCAAGCGCAAGCGTTGTTGGCCGAAGACATAGACGTGAAGCTTCTTCATCTCTCTAAGTACGAAGCGACGCGCGATGGGCCGTTCCACGAAGGCGTTTACCACGCGAACGCGTGCGTATTGCTTGGTGATGAAACTGCGTTTCGAATCGGTAGTGAAGGCAACGGCAAAGTGCTTAAAATTCAACTCTGCGAACCATCTCTCGATAAGGTTGATATTCGCGCAGGGGCTATGGATGGTCACTTTGCGACGCACTTGGAAGGGTTCCTGCACATTGCTGCGCATGAAGACTCTACGATCGTGGAAACTGGTGATAAAGAGACTGACAACAAAGAACGCGCTCCGGTATTTTTGCGCAGAGCAAAGAAAAGTGCCGGTTTCGTAGTCGCTGGATCGAATGGCGATGCTGACTCTCAATTAAGTTTTGAAAGTGCGATGACAAATACGTCCGTGAAAAACGCTCTAGAGTGCAAAATTTCGTGTTCAACGTCCAAGGTTTCGTACGTTTTAGATACCGAAGATGTTTTCTTCCGCTCTCGAGTACCACCTGGAGCTTCTACAAAATCTGCAGCACCGCCGGCTAAGAAGGCGAAAAAGGGCGCAAAAGAAAAACCCGTTGCCGTCACTCAATCCGTTATGATGCCACCGTCGCGAAAAGAAAAGCGATTAGCTAAGAAAGACCAATCAAAGGCGCAGATTGAAAAATTCCGAGCATGGGTCGAGAAAAAAACAGCCGAAGCTTCGGCTGATGAACTTATGGAAACAACAATCCCTCAAGATGAAGATGACGACGGTGAAGAAGCTGCGTAAATAAAATTAACAACAATTTACATAGAAACGAGAGAAAGAGAGAGAGAGAAGCCACACGTGTGAGATAGAGGGAGAAAAAGGAGAGTATAAAATTTAATATCAAAAGTTTACTATTAATTGAGTAGTACCACTGTACACATATATATTTTACACTTAGACTACGCCTAATATCAAATCATTTCTTAATCCGCAATTAGCGGGAAGTTTGAGGAGAGAGATTTTGCCTTTGTACTCTTTTTCAATCATTCTTTGAGCTCGGTCGATTTCGATCGCTTCTTTCGCTTTCGTCGGTAGCTTTGAAAATATCGTCTCTTTATCGTAAGCCGATGTATGACTGTCTCCTGACCAGTCTGCTAATTTGGCAACATCCATGAATGTTTTTTCATCGCATACGCTTCGCATTAACTGCGAACGCGGATGGACAATCTCTACTTCCCTGTCGCTATCATCTCCTACGCTTATATCTATTAACTTACCTCGCATCTTCAGGACTGATGAATGACCTCCGTTTTGCTTTTTTCCTACACAACACGGCACGCAAACGAAATCTTTTTGTTTCTCGCAAACTTTCGACAAGACCATGTCAGTCGCGTTCCCGCAAACGTGCAACGCTAACGCGACATCAAACTCTTCGTCGAATTTTTCGATCAAATTACATTCCGCCCTAACGTTCTTCACTCCGGCTTTCGCGATTCGTTCGTTTAACATCTCAATCGACCTCGCGTTCAAATCGACTCCAACGAAATCATGTTTCGGAAACAAATACGCTAACGCTACTGTTAAGTTCCCGCTTCCGCACCCGAAATCTACCACGACCTTACGTTCTTCTTTCTCTTCGTCGAACTCGCCGTTTTCGCTTCGTCTGCGCAAGATCCCGCTCGAGACCAACAATCTGTACACGCATTCAATCTGTTTCCGTTTAAATCCCCCCCTCGTTGCCGCTGTTTTCTTCATCGTTCCTATTTCCGTCGCCGGATCGACCGCGCGCGGTACCCTGTCCCATCTCATACCATCATCATCATCAAACTCAATAAAACGAACCGAATCATCGCAGTTCCTGAAAAACTCTCCCAAAACCTGCGAAACTCGCTCTCGCGCCTGCTCCTTGCTCCTTCGTTTATTCCTCTTCCTGTGCCGTTTCCTCGCCTCTTCATCATCATCATAATCATCATCGTTCGTCCTGGCCTTCAATAATGTTTGCATTTTCTTCAACGACTTCCTCGCCTGACGCGAAGAAGAGGCTGAAGATCGAGAAAAAAAAGAACGAGCTGCACGAGCGCAGCAAAAGGCTCTCGGTGACGCATATGATGACGATGATTTCATGATCGCCCCGTATTGTTCCATACTTCCCATATGCGTATCAGGCTTGGCATGTGCGAAGTCGCTGTGCTTTCTTCGCTTGTTTTTTTTTCAAGACAGTTTAGGGTTTCAAACCCGTTTTTTAAAAATGGTTTAGGGCTTCAGAAAAAGTTTTGAGTTTACCATTTGAGTTTAATTGATTTGAGTTTAATTTGAGTTTAGGGTTTTAAACCCGTTTTTTAAAAATGGTTTAGGGTTTCAGAAAAACTGCCCTCGTACATGCCTTATCACAGGGAAAACAATCAGTAATCACGCGAAAGAAAACGGTATCGTTAGTTCATTCGCAGACGCAGATAGCGTCATCAACGAGATCGTCAAGGATCAAGAAAGAGTTCGTTTTTTTGGTAAAGTCTATAGGCTCTCTCTATCAATAGAGAGAGAGAGAATAAAAAGAAATGGCAGCGCAAATAGGCACTAAGAGATACTTATGCGCACGAGCACGGACAATATGTTACCAGAGAAGAGGAAGAAGAGGAAGCTACGAAATCCAAGCGCTCGCGAAGAAGAAAGGGTTCGCGAGTGAAATCATGGAACAGGCGAAACAGAAAATCGATAACACGATGAACGCAAGGCGCGATGACGCGGGATATAATAACAGGATCGCGTTGAAACCTGGACGCGTGACGGAGATGAGGAAAGTATACGATGATATTTTGAAACCGCATTATGCGGATACGGGGAGATTGCCGCCGTACGACGATCGACGCTATCAATACGCGAGGACGGAGGAGGACGTGAGAGGGATGAGAGAGGCTGGATTGTTAGCGGCGCAGGTTTTAGATTACGCGGAGAGTTTATGTGAACCAGGGGTGACTACGGAGTTCATTGATGAGAGAGTGCATATGGTGATCATCGACGCCGGGGCGTATCCGAGCCCGTTGAATTACGGGCAGTTCCCGAAATCCGTGTGTACTTCGTTGAACGAATGTATATGTCACGGGATTCCGACGCCTGATGAACAGTTGATCGATGGCGATATCATTAACGTAGATGTTACCGTCTATTTGAATGGCTATCATGGAGATACGTCGAGGACGATTAGAGTAGGCAAAGTCACCGATGAGGTTGAGAAGTTATGTAAAGTCACCGAAGACGCTTTAGAGGCGGCGATTAAGATCGTGAGGCCTGGAGTACCGATTAGGAAAATCGGCGCTACGATTCATGAAATTGCTGATAAGCATAAATTCGGCGTCGTCGATAAGTTCGTAGGTCACGGCGTAGGTAAAGAGTTTCACTCCGGGCCGACGATACGACATCACAGAAACAACGACTTCGGCGACATCGAACTAGGAATGACGTTCACGATTGAACCGATGTTAACCATAGGCAGTACGAGAGACGTGATGTGGAAAGACGGGTGGACGAGTTGTACGGCTGACGGGAAATGGACCGCGCAATGTGAACACACTTTATTAGTCACCGAAACCGGATGCGAGATCTTAACTTTATCGCCGGCGAAGAAAGTATTAGGCGACCATTTCATTCGCGGCAAGCGTTAATAAAAAAAAAAGTATACGTGGTATACATACTCTCTCTCTCTCTCTCTCTCTCTATTCAATGATATCGATTTGTTTCCTCAACAACTCTCGAATCTTCGCGCACGTCTCTACTTTCTCGCGTTCTTCGTACTTCACGGCCTTCGCGGCCCCCCAAACCGGTTGTGGCCAACAACAATCGCCCACAAATCTCCCTAAGACGTGTACGTGTAACTGTCTGCACACGCATCCGATCATCCCTACGTTCATTTTCGAGACCTCTGGCCACCCCTCGACAATGGCCTTCTGCACGGCCGACATCTCTCTCATTAACTCCATTCGTTCACATTCCTCGAGGTCAGTGAATTCGACCATGTCGTTTTTCCTTGGCACTAAAACGACCCAGGGCCACTGCTTATCGTTGTTTAAATACACCGCAGACAGTTTCAGATCGCATATCAATTGCTTATCCGATTCCAGTTGTTCGCTTATCACGAAATCTGCCTCGGCGAACATTCTCGCGTGTGTTTATTACTCTCCAGACCGTTGTTTTTCTTAATTCTTATTATTTATTGTTCGTTTTATTATTGGGGAAATTGATTTTCAACGCATTGCGAAACTTTTTTTCCCCGCGGCTTTGAAGAACGAATAAATGTCTCGACGCAGAACCGAAACTTGCTCGGAGGACATCGAGGTATCGTACTTTTTGATTCACTTTTTCCTAGCGTGTTTTAGAACGAGCGCGATTCGTTAATCATCGTCTCCATCTCGCGTTTCAGATGTTTGCGCCCGTTTTGATAATTCGAGTTCGTTCGATTACTTCTTTAGCAAAAACGACCGCGTTTATGAACAAATAGTAATAACAAGTAATCGCGCATCAAAAACAAATCGATCAGGTACTCGTGACACACGTGGACACGATAGACTACGAAGACGGAGAAACCTGCGAAAGAGCGATAGAGATCTGCAAACGAGCGTATTTATGCGGGTTCTTCGGTTTACCGTTCATTTGGGGCGCGTATGCGTACTATTTCCACCCAGAGCTCGCTTCGAGGAGGAACAAACTAGTCGATTGGTACTTGCAGAGGATGCGCGTCGGGTTCTTCGTTTGGTTCGCCGCGATGTCAGCGTGGGCGTTGTTCTGGGTCTTACTAGGACGCGAAGTGTTCGGGGACAGAGTGTTTGAAGATTTCGCGGTTGCGACCGAGTCGTTGTTCGATTGAGCGATCGAGAGCGCGCGCGCGCGAGCGGCGTACGCGAGATTCGGGTTCTTCCCGTGGTTCGCCGCGATGTCCTAGGTTATACGACTGCGCGAAGTGTTCGCGGGGTGAGAGTCTTTGAAGATTTCGCGGTTGCGACCGACCGAGTCGTTCGTTCGCTCGAGCGAGAACGCCGCGTAGTCGTCAGGCGAGCGCGTTGTTCTAGGTTTTACGGCGCAGCGAAGTGTTCGCGAGGGGTGAGAGTGTTTGTAGATTTCGTGGTTGCGACCGAGTTCGAGCGAGAGCGCGTGTTTGACCTTTGGTCTTCTCGAGTGAGAGATCTCGTTTATTTCATATTTTTAACGCCGTGTTTCTAGTTTCTTCTGTTTGGAATAATTTCTGTGATTTACTTCAGTTTTGGATCTCGTCGATTGATCTTCATTACAAAACGAATTCGTGTGCGCACTGCCTGAAGCGCGCTCTGGTTAATGTTTGTGAATAAGCGAGGAATTATAGTAACGAGAACGATCGTCAGGCGTTCGTTTTATTGCTCGAGACGAAATAATAATAGACAGAATCGTGATTGTACGAGAAACGTCGTAGGACGTTTTCTTGGGAAACAAAGGGCAGTAGTTTTCGAGTCGATGGGTTCTGCGGCAGAAAATGCGAGGGATGTGACCGAGAGGAAGCCGGGCGTATGTACGGATGCAGAGCTCTTGAATTTTTTGAAAACAAACGCGAACGTAATAGTAGTCGATGCGAGGAATCCAGATTTTACAGTAGAGGCTGATGATGAAATGTTTGGTGCTGATGGGAAATCGGCGCCGATTTCGGACTGCGGGAAGAGTAAAAGGCCGAATGCCGTGAACTTGCCGTTCGATAGAGAAAAGAAAGAATTACAACGATTCGATGCGTTTGAGAAGAAATTTCCAGAGAAGGCGATTGCGATTGTGACTCATTGCGGTGGTGGTGGCAGAGGGCAAAAAGCGAAGGAGTTCTTACAATCGAAAGGGTACACGAACGTCATTAACGGCGGTGGACCTTCAGTCGGAAGTCTTTGGAAAATGTTCGGTTCTTTGTGAAAACACAAAGAAGAAATATTATTTAAATGATAATGATGATGATGATGATGATGATGATGATGGATAGAACGCTACTTCTTGTATATTATTAAAATAAGTTATGATGGTTTAATCCTCACCACTCTCTCTTTTTTTGAATCTCTCTCTTTCTCTCTCACTTAGTTAGCCACTACATCTCTATTGTTGTGCACATTGAACGCGTTCGCCGCCACCACCCGGTCCTTCCTCTTCTTCTTCGTCGTAAGCGTTTCCGGCGGAGCGTTTCTCTTCATCCCTCCTTCGCGCTTCTACTTGCGGGTCAACATCGTGTAATTGGGATTCTTCGCCATTTTCCAAGTCTAAATCAACAGTCGGTCGTTTCGGTAAAATATTTTCGAGCGCTTGAATTTGATCGCCAGATAAAGCGCCATCTTTCGGGAAGTCGACTGTGAATTTAATAAACATTTTTCCTTTATTGAACGGGTTACCGCGGATCGGCATGCCTTCGTTTTGAATCGATTTCAAATCTCCCGGGCGAATCAATTCCCCAGGTTCGCATCCGACGATTAACTTTCTGCCATCCAAATGCTCGATTTGAAACTTAAACCCGCACAAGGCTTCGGTTAAAGTCAACTTCTTTTCGATGAACAAATCGTTTCCTTTTCTCGTAAACGTCTTATGTTCTTTTTGTTGCACGACAAAGACGATATCGCCAGGAACGGTATCCGGTGCTTCGTCCGCTTCGCCGTTGAAGACAACCTTTTGGTTGTGCATCATCCCTTTTTCGATGTGTACTTCCAACACTTTCTTCTCTTGCACGACTTTTTGCGCCTTGCAGCCGGTACACTTGTCCTTCTCCGAAATCGTTCGCCCTTGGCCTTGACAATCTGGACAAACGGTTTGCATTTGTTGAACCATCCCTGGGGCAATTTGTCTCACGACTAATTTCACGCCACTTCCCGAGCACGATCTGCACGTGCCGAGCGCTCCGGACTTGGAGCCAGTGCCAGTACATTTGGGACAGATGACGTTTTTTGCCAACGAGAGCTTTTTCGTCACGCCGTTGTACAAATCTTCCAACGAAAGCTTCAAACCGTGCACGACGTCTTCGCCTCTACGAACTCTGGAACGGCCACCGCCTCCACCGCCTCTACCGCCGCCGCCACCAAACGGGTTCCCTCCAAACATTTGCTCAAAAATATCAAACGGAGACCCGCCGCCGCCTCCAAAACCGCCGCCGCCGCCATCTTTCAACGCCTCTTCGCCGTACGTATCGTATAACTCTCTCTTCTCCGGGTCTGACAAAACTTCGTACGCGCTCGTGCATTCCTTAAACTTTGCTTCGTCGCCCCCCTTATCTGGATGATTCTTAATCGCCGCTTTTCTGTACGCCTTTTTAATCTCAGCCGCATCCGCGCTCTTCGATATACCCAAAACGTCGTATAACTTCGTATCAGTGGACTGTGAAAAGATCAAAAAAGAAAGAAGAACATGAATGTGAGCATGCGTACGCATAGAAAAAAAACGGCACGACTAATTCTGAGCTCTCTCCTCTTCGATATCGAAATTTTTTCGCTCGCGCGCGTATATTCGTTCCAAAAGAACGCCCGCGGCGGCGCGGCCGCGGATGATCAAAACAATCACGCATACACCGCGAATCGACGCTACGAGCATTCACTCTAGCGCAAGCTATAGATGCGTGTGTCTATTGCGTGTCTATTGCATGAGTGAGTGAGAGTAGAGAGAGTAGAGAGAGAGAGCGTTCTCCTTCTTCTTCTGCGCAAAATCTCTCATTCTCTCCCCTGTCTTTTCAAAAACAGAGAAACTATTCTGCGGCTGCAAATCACGGAACCGATCATCCAACGAAGAACGGAAAGTTTCGTTTCATTGGAATCAAAACGATCCGCGCGTTCTGCGTACTACGAACGAACGAGCTAAAAAAACGACAACGACGAGCTCGCAGTGTTTGCTTTCGGAAACTTCTCGCGAAAGAGAGAGCGAGAGCGCGATTTTGTGAATCAATCTCGAAAACACGAATCGACAAATCGAAAGTCTCCGAATTAATGATTTCGAAACGGAAAACGCTTTTCGTATATCGTTCCATGAAAAACACACAGAGGAGCGATTGAGTGAGTCAAACTTGTGCGCTTTAACTGACCTTTCGTTGCCCAGCGCCTCTCGGCATGCCTCCGAAATTCATTTCTTATTCGTTGTCTTTGCGTGATTCGAAACACGGGAAGATGGTTTGGACCGAAATCAGAAGAATGAGGAACAAAGCTTCTTCTGCCATCCCCTCAATAGATTAGGGTTTAGGGTTTCAGATTATATTAGTTAGGGTTTAGGCAGCACATGCGATATATTCTAAGGAAAACGCTTTGGAGGAGTACGGATTTTCAAACGGATTCAAACGATAATCGAATCGAATGGAAGCTTCGTCGAATCGAACGCGTACTGAAAGAAGCGCGTCGCTTTCGTCGTGTTTTCCGTGTTCGTACGCGCTTTGTCGAGCAACAAATCGCGCGATGTCGAATCGAATCGATTTTCGTGATCAGAGATTTTCAGCTTTGACCGACCCTGAACATCAGCAAAAGTGCTTCGTAGTTGTTAACTTTTTTGTGAACGCGCTTGTATCTAAAGAGAGCGTAACAAAGTAGGAAACGATGTCCTTAAACAATGTCAACGATGTCGAAAGACTGCAGCAGCAGCAGAAGAAGCTAGAGTTCATAGAGGCCATTACAGCCGGTTTGAAAGACCGAACGAGATGCTATTTCGCAGAAGATTCCGATATCTTTAAACAGTGCGAGAACGACATGGGCAATACGCATAGACCAGCGAAACCGGATTGCGTCTGCTTAGTCCTGGATGAAGCAGAGGTACAGAACTGCGTGAGGACTTGTTTAAGATTCAAGAAAGCGTGCGTCGCGAGAGGGGCCGGGACCGGTCTAGAGGGCGGCTGCGTCGCCTACGAAGGCGGTTGCGTCTGCGATTTACGACACATGAAACGAATAGTAGATGTTGATGTGATGCAACGAATCGCCATCGTTGAAGCCGGCGTGTTGAAGAATGAATTGAACGCGTACTTGAGCGCGTACGGGTTCGTTTTTGGACCGGACCCGTCGAGTAATCCTACGATTGGTGGTATGGCCAGTACTGGCGGTAGTGGTTTGAGTACGTTGAAATATGGTACGAGTAAGGAGAACGTCGTCGCGTTGCGCGTGGTAACGGCGAACGGGGACATCATCGATACGAGAAAACCTGTGAGGAAGAATTCGACCGGGTACGAATTGAACTCGTTGTATTTAGGCGCCGAAGGCACTCTTGGGATCATTACGAGATTGACCGTAAAATTATTCAGTAAACCGCGGACGCGAGTCGGAGCCGTCGTCCAATTCTTGACCGTCAAAGAAGCCGCCGAATGCGTCGTCGAAGCTCGAAACGCTAATTTAGAAACATTGCTAAGGTGCGAGATGTTGAACAAAGAAGGCGTTCAAGTCTCAAACGTCGTTTTTAAAACAAACATGATTGAAATGCCTACGTTATTTTTAGAGTTTGTGGATTCTAAAGAACCTAACGATGGAGGGTTTGCGAGAACGAACGAAGATTACAATACGTTCTTACGAATCGCAAAAAGGAAAAACGCGAATATGAAGACTTTGAAATTTGCAAAAAACGCAGATGAATTAGACGAGATTTGGGAAGCGAGGCGTGGATGTTATTTAGGCGCCATGCGATATCGCGGCTTACAGTTAGGAACGCATAAAAAAGAAAAAGTATACGTAGGTGACGTCTGTGTCCCAATCGCAAAGCTTTCAGAATCAATCACAAACGCAGAGAAGCTGTTCAAAGAAGCTAACTTCCCTTGCGTGATGTGTTGCCACATCGCGGATGGAAATTATCATTGCTTAATTCCGTTCAACGACGCGAACGAAAAAGAATTACACGAGCTCGAGGACAAATTGGTGAATGCTGCTATAGCTGTAGGAGGAGTTGCATCGGGAGAACATGGCGTCGGCGTTGGAAAAATGAAACATATAATTCGCGAACACGGACCTGCACATATCGCGATTCAACGTTCGATCAAACGAGCACTCGATCCTCATAACATAATGAATCCAAATAAGATCATTTCTTGGAACGCGAGTGATTTAGAAAAAGAAATGATATTACTCGATCATAGTAGCAAACTTTAGAACAAACCAATAATAGTAATAAATAAATAACTTAAATCCAGTGAAGCTTGCAGTACTTGAAGCAGAACTGGATCCGAGAGGTTCATCAAATAATATCGAACGGGTTTGTTTGAAGGAAATTTTCCCTTTTTAAGTCCTGTGGTCTTTGACCTTTCACGGGTAACCCGTCCAATTTCCTTTGGTTCAACTCTTTATCATAGCAAGCCCTACATATCCTCATGTTTTCATGAACCTGCGATTTCACTAAAGCGCCTGTTTCTGCTGTTGTGCCTAACTTAAAACTCATCTTCCCGCATTGCCCACAAAAATATTGCTTCTTTGAAACACCGTCTTGGGTAACGCTATCATCTAAATCATCGCTCTTGTTAAAAAGGGCCAACTTACGCCTATAACACATGTTACATAAACATATGCCTCGTCCTCCTCCTGCTGCTCCCTGACCAGTGTACCAACTTCCACCGGTCTCAGTGCTCTTACACTCATCGCATTGTTTATCCTGTGATTTCGCTAAGGCTGCATTGTAACACGAATGACATAACATCCTGCGGCGTCCCGTCTTCAGTAAGCTCCCGTCTTCACTAAACTTATCGTGATACCACTCGCTCGTTAACCTGGTCTCACAGAAACTACACTGGTTTCGTGTCTCATCCGTCCTATTTAATATTCTCCGTGCTCTATTGTAACAATTATGACATTGCGATCTTTTCTTATACCACCTGTGAGAATCAGTTCTCCCACAACTCAGGCAATCGCCCTCTCTGTTATTCGTTATTCGTTGACGCTTCGTAACGTCTATTAACGGTGCCTGTATTTCCTCCTGCGTTTTCTTGTTCTTGCCTCTAAAGGTCGTGAACGATCGTTCGTCCTCGAACGGCGACGCAGACGACGACGACGACGAAGACGAAGTGTTATTGCAATAATAGCGATGATGATGATGATTTTGATGTTGATGAGAGTTACTACTACTCGTCTTCTTCTGCTTCCTCTGAAACCAACGATTACTACTACTACTACTACTGTTACTACAGAAATTAAGAACAACGACCATCTTCTTCTTCTTCTTCTTCTCTCTGTGCGTGTGTGCGTGCGTGCGTGCGTGTGTGTATGTATCACTGTCTCGTGTATGTCTTGATCGCTATGTGTATGTCTCGATTTGTGACGATATTGTTTTCTTTTATTATTTATGACGCGTTATCGTAGACTGCTGGTAGAGGGCTCGAACACACTTTCTCACTTTGGACTAAGATTTTTTAGACCCATTTTATTTATATCCATTTTATTGAGACCCATTTTATTGAGACCAATTTTATTGATGAGACCCACTTTATTGAGACCAATTTTATTGAGACCAATTTTATTGAGACCCATTTTATTGAGACCAATTTTATTGAGACCAATTTTATTGATGAGACCCATTTTATTGAGACCCATTTTATTGAGACCCATCCATTTTATTGAGACCCATTTTCTGTCCCACCATCAGATGCACTTGTGAACCAATTTCGTCACACAAAAGAATAGAACATTAAAGAGAGAGACATAACAACGTAATAAAACGGATTCGGATCAAGAACTGAAATGAAGCGAAACAGTAACAGTCAAACCGCATCAAATCGATCATCGATAGTACTGTTCATCTCGATCGTCTTAGTATGTCTATTCTCATCAAATGCTCGTGCACTGAGTGCTAGACCGGGCGTTGATGTTGATGATGTCGATGCCAGTGCGTGGATGATCGCGAGCGCGGAAAGTAAAGGCCTTTCGCGATCGAGTTTGGAGGTTCGTAGAGAGCAGTAGGCCGTTTTCGTTCTCGTCCGTGTATCGGTAGACACTGAGCCATTGGCTCGAATTGGATCGAACTTGTTCTTCTTTGTTTCGTTTTTTTTTCGCTCTTCTTCTGCTCCGCGTCCCCGAATTCAGGACGTGAATGAATGATTAGTATTTAACGCAAACGCTGACCTTTATTGATTATTAATGAATTAACTGTAGACCGCCGATGCGAGATTATCAGTGTTACCGGGGAGAGATTGTTTCTTAGTCGCGAAAGATGGGGCGATCGTGCACGAATCATACCCAGGTTTCGCGAGCGCAGTCGCTACGAAGAGGACGACGGATACGTCTGGCGTCCTGCTATCGCTAGCGATGATCGGCGCAGCCGTGAAAGATGGATTACTTGAATTAGATCAACCTTTATTAGATTACACACCATTAGCCGTGGAGGTTTTCGGGAAAGATACGACGGTGACGGCGAGGCATATTTTGCAACAAACGCACGGCGGCGCCGCCGGGGAAGATTCGAGAGCGACCGAACCAGGGCAAGAATGGGACGTCGACGATAGCTTTGACAGAGACCATAGGAATTCGTTATATTTAAAAGTCGTCGAAGATGCAATTCAACACTCCGTGTTTAGAAGAGCGAAGAGAGATGCGAGAGAGTGGGCGACAAAAGCGGTTTTGGAACCGCTCGGAATGCAAGACGCGTTTTTGAACGGGGACGATCAGACCGACGGAGAGTTTTCGTTGACTGGAAGATTTTTGCTATCGTGCAGAGATGCTCTGAAGTTAGCGCAATTGTTCTTGAACAAAGGCGTTGCTTTAGATAAAACTGGTCACTCCGTTCAATTATTCAACAAAGATTTCGCTTACGAAGTGTTCACGCAAACCGAGCAAAACGATAAACACGGTTTGTTAACGTGGGTGCATCAACCTTTGGAAAAAAACGAAAAGATTCCGAAAAAGGCGACGTGTTGTTCACCAGTCGCGCTCGGGAGTGCGCCGTGCGGCCACGCGGCTAAGAATTTGCGTGGCCCATTATTCGGCGCCTCGACGACGTCGTTTGTTGCAATGACGCTAGGAGATAAAGGGTCCGCTATTTTCATGTTACCGAGAGAAAACGTGGCAATCGTGAGTTTTGGACGAACATCTGGAGAGACTGGAAACTGTAACAGCTACGAACGCGACGATACGTTTTTAGCGCACGCGCTTTGGGGAGCCGCGAGAGTTGGATTAGAGCCGGACTCGTTGGGTATGAAAGGTTTGGACGACGGTAAATTTCGAGTCGTCGATGGCGAGCCTATGTTATCAGCAGCAGCCGAAGAAGAAGGCTTAAATGGTAAAGAAAAGATGAATACGAAACTTGTCATTGATCGAGAAACTGGTAAACCGAAAAGAGTTCCAATTGGTGACGCTACTGTTGTCACGACCGCGGATGGAAGAAAAGTTCAAGAATACGAAGAAGATCGCGAGATTCACGACCAAGTTTGGAAAGAAATGATTGGCGGCTATTACGTCGAAGCAGTTAACTCTGCTGCCGAGTTTCTTCAGGAACATAAAAAGGCCGTGAAAGCTGGTCAAGACGTTTATAGTAACATGCAGAAATGGCAAGACGCGATTCACATGTCAAAGCACGAACCGACAGTCGTAGAGGAGGAGTATTATAAAGAACAAGGCATCGATCCGAAGTTTTTGAAACACCCGATTGCCGAGCTCGAAGAAGCTGCCGCGAAAACCGTCGCAGCGAAGAAGAAAGCTGGAAATGAAGATGCCAAGTATTCCAAAGTTCCCGAATACCCTGCGGTTCAACACGCAAAGCCGCACGATTATTCCGTTCCAGCGCTAGGTTCTTCGAGAGTCGTTATTAACAACAACGACGAGAAGAAGAAGAGCTGGTTCAGAATGTCGTTAACACCGACGCAAAACTTGGCGAGACTCGCGCTTTTAGGCGATGTGCCAATGCGAGCGAGCTTGTTAGGTGTGGTGAAGAATACCGCGAAGCTTGGTTCGATGTCATCAGAAGATGACGCGGCAAGCTTGGGCGAATCTCCATACGTTCACGCGATGAGACAAAGAAATACACAACGCAGACAAAACAACCTTTCCAGTCAAACGCAACAAAGATTTCAACTCGTAAATAATAATAATAATAATAATAATAATAATAATAACGGAGGCAACGATGTAGAAATGACTGGCAATGAGAATAACATTCAAAGAATCGGACGCATTATCAAACAAGGCGAACAAAGAGAAATAGACGAACAAGAACAAGTAAACGGTAACGATGTAGAAGAAATCCCGATTTTGGGAGATGACGAAAGCAATCTTCGAAATGGTGTTGATTTAATGCCTCAACGTATTACAGAAGCACCGATTAGATCGAACCAGTTCGAAGACTCTCCGTCTGCGTACGGTTCGTGCTCGTGTGCTTGCCCTGGTAGTCAGACCGATGAAGTTGAACACCATTGCTATGACGTCGTGGATGAGACACCGAACGGTGACGCTTCAATGGCGTGCGATACTGCGAGACAACTTGGTAACTCCAAGTGTCCGACTTCTGGTGTCGTCAACGCGTGCGTTGAATCTTCAAAAGGCGTTTTGCTTGGCCCTGAGCAACATCCGGATCAAAAGTGCACGCAAACGCGCGCTTGTCCAGATGCGAGTGGAAACGCGAGCGAACTCGAAAAAAGTTTCGTTGCCGAGGTATACGAGTGCTCAGCCGTTCGATATGCAAGCTGTTCATTTTCTGTCAACGCGTGTAAGAAGTCTTCAATGGTTTTGAGAAGAGCTAGTACGGATTTGGAATTTGCGCCGACGACTTCTCCAGTTGTCATTCGCATTCCAGCGCAAGAAAGCAAACTCACACAATTAGAGGAACAAACATTTAGACAACAACAAACGTTCCAACAACAACAGCAACAACGACAGCAACAAATGTACGCGCAGAAGCAGCAGCAGCAGCAGCAGAAACAAGTTGTTTACGAAGACGATGTGCAAGAACAACAACAAATGCCACCAATGAAGAAGAAGAGCAGCTCTTCATCATCTAAAGTTCAAGAAGCGTTGAAAGGTGAAAATTCTGCAAACAAAGCTCCTCGTCGAGCTGGAAAAGTTGAGAAAGAACAAGATGAACAAGATTTTCGTGTTGCCTCGAAGAAGACTTCTTCTTCGAAAGAGAAGAAACCAAAAGCGATTTTGTCACCAAACGACTTAACGGCCGCGATTGAGAAAGATATTAGGAAGCGAGAGAAACCAAAGAGCAGCGAAGAAGCGTTCGTTCAATGGGCTGAATATTCTCCACCATTCATTGCAATTGGAACCGCCTGTGTAGCTTTAGCAATCGCGCTTTTAGCCATCGCGAGAAAGTATCCGAGTTCGGTTTCACATCCATGGGCTATTCCGGGAGTTTTAGCGCGCAACGACCACGATGAAGAAAGTGGTAAGGGCGTAAAACCGTCGATGTCCAGAGCTGAATACGGTACCGCCGATAACCGACGACCATCGATGCAAGGTCCAGACTACGCCGCGAAACTTACTTCGCCGAGAACGCCCGAGTTTAGACAGTCTGAAATAGAACGCTAGCGCCTCGCGAAGGAAGAAAACGAGCGAATCGCCAGTGAGAAAATGCGTGCAGAGATTGAGAAAGAAAACGAAGCGAAGCATGCAGAAAACAATAAGCGTTTTGAGGACGAACTCAAGCAATTAAAGAAGGAGCGCGAAGCTTTCGAGACTATGAAGAAAGATGAAGAACTGAAGAAAAAAGAACGCAAAGAACGCAAAGAACGCGAGTTGAGAAAATTAAAGGAGGAAAAGGATATGAACGCAAAGCTTGCTCAAGCAAAAGCGGACGCAATGGCAGCGGCGCGTGAAGAGGCTAAGAAAATGGCTGAGCAAATGCTTGCTAAACCAATCGTCGGCGAGGAAGATTTAGAAGTTGAAGTTGAAGAAGTAAAACAAGTCGCAACATCCACTAAAGATGCGAAGAAAAGTATGAGTAGTAAAAAAGGTTTCTTCTCATCGAAGAAATGAATAATGTAATCATAAATTTAAATTAAGAATTGCCAAGAAGAAGAATACACATTCTATAACTATCGTGTTTTATAACAACGCCAAGGCGATTCGGGCGAATCGCATCGTACATAGACTCGCTCGAGCTATATTTGCAGAATAATGCGCTCTTCGCATCATTCGCATAGCGGCCGAGGTCCCATTGTTACCCAAACCTTCGCCACCGCCACCGCTATATCCACCACCATTGCTATCGTTACTATTATCGTTATTACTATTACTAGTTGTTGTGGTTTTATTATAATCATTCGTGTGCGTTCCGTCATCAATCGCACTATTTGCCAAAGCGTCCGCATCTTTATTATACTCTCTTCTCACGTGCGCAATATCAAATGCTTTGAACTTTCTTTTCAACATCGCACATTCCGCGTGTAATGGAATTAACCTCGGTTCTTTCACTTTCCAAACACCTTTCACTTGTGATACGATTAAATTACTATCTCCTCTCACTCTAATGTTTTCGATGCCGAGCTCTATTGCGGCTTTTAAGCCGGTCAATAAAGCGTGATATTCAGCTTCGTTCACGGTGGCAACACCTAACGAAGTACAAATCTCTTTAATGATCTCGCCTTTTATTACTGCTGAATCGTCTATTATCGCACCGTCGCGTTGCGGAGCTCGAATTAAAGCGCCAGCTCCAGCCGGTCCAGGATTCCCCCTACTCGCTCCGTCAAACTCTAAAACGTACGTTTGATTATTAATTTGTTCTACTTTATTACTAATCTGTTCTGTTGTCGTCGTCGTCGTGGACATTTTTCGTTTATTACTCCCATCCGCGCTCTTCGTAGTTGTCGCTTTAACACTCTCGACCGCAACGAAATCAACCGGCTTCGTCGGCTCGAATTTCTCCGCCCACTCTAAACCGTCGTCATTCGCGTACTCCTTAATCGTCTTCTGTTTACTACTCATTAAAGTACTACTCGTCGACATCTTCCTCTGATTCAACGCTGACCCTGTAGCCGTAGTCGCACTTTGCGTCATCGTCTTCTTCTTCGTCGTCGTCGTCTGCGCCAAGGCGCTATTTTCATCGAAATCATCAACTTCTTCGCCTTCTTTGCCAATCTGTCTCAGAAACCGTTCGGCCTCGCCAATCGTCGAGAAGCTCTTTATATAAACAAAAACAAAGATATTTAAAAAGAAGGAGAAGAAGAACGCGGTGTCAGCGCGTTTGAATCGAAAAAAGTGCGCTCTCGTTCTTAACCGCGCGTGGTTAAACGAAACAAAGCAACGAGAGAGAGAGGGGAAATATCAAATTCCAAAATCCCGTTTCGGAATCGAAAACGAACAAAAAGAACGTACTTTATGTTTAGCGTCAGGGAACGAGAAAACCTGTTCTTTCGCTTTCGCCCAAGTGTCGTATATTCCCGGGTTTCTTCCTCGCGCGACTGCGTAGTACTTTCGCTTTCGTTGATTTGCGCTCTCGTTTCCAGTAGAAGAGCCCATTCTCAGAGCGCGGTTCTTTTCTTTAAAGTGTATCGTTGGCGGGAGATTTGGATGTTCGTTTTAGAGTATTTCTGTTTTAGGGTTTAGGGTTTTTGAGTTGTTTGGGGTTTATGGTTTAGGGTTTGGAAGAAAATGAGCTTTAGTGTGTAGCAATATATTTAATTCATCGTTTCATTCATTCTCGTTCCTTTAGACGTGCGCGGGTAATAAATTAGACGATAATAAATCCGAGCAGCGATTATAGTTTATTATTATTTATCTCGATAACGCGCGACTGATTAAAGCGTGTTCTGTTCTCTCTCCAAACGGGTCGTTCTCTTAATCTCAAGCTTTGTTTAGAGCATAATTATATATAACAGGTATCATCATATATGCTCAAACAAATACTGCTTATTGATCAAAGCAATAAACTACTGACGAAGGCAATCGACGTCGCAAAGAGCGGAAGAAGGTTGAGTAAAATAACGCAACGGAAAATGTCCATCGGCACGGAATCGTCTGCGTCTGCGTACGATTTACTTCGTTTGAAATTAGAAGAGATCGATTGTTTAGAGTCCCTGAGTGGTTTAGCTGGGTGGGACGAACTGACGATGATGCCGAAAGGGACGGAGGCACAGAGACTGAGAGCGAAGGCATCTTCCGCGTTAGCCGGTGTCATACACGAGAAGAGGACAGCGAAAGAGTTGGGGGAATTAATCGATTTGAGCGCTCAAATCGTAACCGGTAATGATAGTAAGAAAGATTTCGCAAACGTGAAGAGGGCGAAAGAGGATTACGTAAGGGCGACTAAGATACCTTCGCGGATGGCGAAAAAGCAAGCTACGTTGGCCAGCGAAGGGTATCAAGTATGGGCGAAAGCGAGAGAGGAGAACGACTTTCGATCGTTCGCGCCAGTGTTGAAAGATTGGGTCGAATTAGTGAAAGAACGATGCGAGTTAATAAGACCTGGCGAGGACGCGTTTAATACTTCTTTAGATGAGTACGAACGCGGGATGACGAAGGAGCGATTGGATGAGATTTTCCCAGTCGTGAAGACTTGTGTCGTTGATTTGATTAAAAAAGTGTACGAGAAAGAGAAACCAGTAGCTTTAGAGATTGGCGAGAACGTTTTGGGCGGGAAGTTTTCGACCGATACGCAGGCTAAATTATCGCAAGAGATTGCGTTAAAGTTAGGTTTTGATTTAGATTGCGGTCGATTGGACGTGTCCGTACATCCATTCACCGGGGGATGCGGTCCGGGCGATGTGAGAATGACCACGCGATATAAGGAGAACGATTTATCGGAAGGATTAACTGGTACGATACATGAAACTGGACACGCATTATACGAACAGGGAAGAAACGTTAAGGAATACGCGAATCAGCCAGTTTCGAGAGCGCATTCGATGGGCGTACACGAATCACAATCGTTGCTATGGGAACGAATGGTCGCTCTATCACCATCGTTCGCTACTTTTCTTTTACCAGAATTGAAGCGCGAGTTCCCGAAAGAGTTTGAAGGCGTCACCGAAGCTCAGTTGCACGCATCGTTCAACATCGTGAAAAATCCATCAGTCATAAGAGTAGAAGCCGATGAATTAACTTATCCTTTGCATATTCTATTACGTACAGAGTTAGAGATCGGGCTAATGCGAGGGTCGATTGATGTCGACGATTTACCAAAACTTTGGAACGAGAAAATGAAATCATATTTGAACGTAGACGTTGAGGACGACACGCGAGGCGTACTTCAAGACGTACACTGGTCCTCCGGCGCGTTTGGTTATTTTCCAACGTATTTGTTAGGGGCGATGTACGCGTGTCAAATTTACGAAACAGCTAAGAAAGCGTTGCCGACGCTCGAGCACGATATCGCGATTGGTAAATTCGCGCCTTTACGCGAATGGTTACGAGTAGAAGTACACGACCGCGGTTCAGAGTTTGATTCGGCGGATGAACTTTTGATGAAAGTTACGGGTAAGCCTTTAGACGCCGATGCGTTCACGTCGTACTTGACCACGAAATATACAAAGCTTTACGGTCTATGATAATAATGTATAAGATATTACGATGATATATTACAGATAGATAGATAGATATATTATAAATCTAAGGTTACTATTATTTCTATTATTATCACTGTTATTTCTTTCGAGTCAATTTCTTCTTCGCTTTGAGCGTAGCTTTCTTTTTCGGCTTAACAGTCTCGGATAAATTATTACCCGATCCCGGTAAAGCGGCATCCCATGTTTTAGCGGCGAGTTTAGTTCGTTTCTTGTCGTGTTTCTTTTCCGCCTTTCTGAACAACTCGTCGATATCATCATCATCTTCATCTTCATCATCTTCTTCTCCGTCAACGCCATCCTCATCATCGGAAGAAGAAGAAGAAGAAGATGCTGGAGGTTTTAATGAAACTAAAGGAACGTGTTGTTTTTGTTGTTGTTTCCAATCATTTTCACCATCTTCTTCCTCCGATGATGACGTTGAATCTTCACTCGCTCTGCCTTCTTCGTCCATTGCTTCCGCGTCATCGATGAGAGCATCATCCTCATCATTTTCCTCGTCCCCATCATTTTCTTTCATTAACGCTCGCTGAGCGGCTTTTTCCAACGCTTCTGGATCATATCTCCGCCTTCTCGTTTTTCCTTCCAATCTCTTTTCTTCGTATATTTCGTGCGTTTTTTTGATATTCGCGCAAATCGTTTTCGCTAAATCGCTCGCCGTTTTATGTAATTCTAACAAGCAGTTCACATCCGCGCCTCTAGTAGTGCTCTTCCCTAAACGTTCGCCGAGGAAATCTAGAGTCGAATAACACGTCTCTCCATGCTCGTTCACGGCAACGGTCGCGAATCCGATAGCGCACGCTTCCTCTAAAGCGGTTGCATCGGCAACCATTATGTATCTCGAGTCATTATCCCTTCCCCCTCTATTACTATTTTTTCTATCTCTTCCGTCGTTATTATTATCTTCGTCGTCGTCGTCATCATCGTCGCCGTCGAAGCCGCTCCCTTTCGCATTCCTTGGATCAAATACGGCAAACCTAATCGCAACTGGATGATGCATTAACTGCAAACTTACTCCTTCTCGCTCTTCGTGAAACTCGACTACGTTCGTTTCTTGATTCACGGCGCACTCCGGTCTCCGAAAACTCTTCAACGCGGACAGAGCGGCTACTGAACACGCGAGCTGTACGTCGCCCCCATAATTCAAAATCTCAATCTCGACCTTGATTTGCCAACAATACCGTCCAGCGCACACGCATAAACTCTCTAAATCGATCGCCCTCGCATCCCTATACGTCTTCTCTAACATCTTCTCGATATCTTGCTCTAACAAATCGTTACAGTCGTTCGTCTTAAAACTATCGACGAGTGGATGCGCCATCGCGCTCGCGCGAACGCGAAACTGTACCGTGCCTTCGGATGACCTCTGCCCGATTCGCGATCTCGGCTTCGAGAGCTCTGCCGTACATCTCGCGTGTGCAATCGTTCGATGATCACCACATCTATTCCCATCATCTTCGTCTTCATCGACACGTTTTCCAATCGTGACTAAGCAGTTCCCTTCGTTCATTACTTCAACTTTGAGAGCTCTTACTGCGTTCAACGCGCGCTCGTCTGTGCGCATAGCTCGCTTGATCATCGCATTCGTGTGCACGAAGTCGTTTATTGATATTTGTTCATCCCTTTTGTGCGTTGCGATGCCCATTTATTCTATTTATTCTATTTACGGCGTGTTCTTAATGCGGCTGATTTCATGCTCCTCTGCCTGCTGCTGATGTTGCTCATCAGCGTTTGAAGAAACGCATATATATACATGCGAATTGATTGAAAGGAACGCTTTGTGGCGAGAGTTACAAACGGAAAATAACGAACGAACGGCATGGACAGAGGACCATGGCGTGATGTTACCACGCGTTCTCTCTTTCGTAGTTTTGCTCGGTATCGATCGGTCGCAGTGCGCGGTCAACGCGCGATCGCAAAAGTGATCCGCTTTTAACACATCCAATCAACAGGGCCGATTGAGCGTTTTTCAAAAAACTTCCCTGTCTGTGGGGATGCCGCCGTACTTCACTCTTTTCAAAACAGTAGAAACATATACACATACCACAATAAAGAAATAGAATACAAACGAAAACATCAAAAGTAGTGTGCGTGTGTGTGCGTGTGTGTGTGCGCGTGTGAGTCGTGTGTGTCTTTTTCAAGTTTACTCTCTCTGCAAGTTGTTTAATTTCATTCAAACGCGGTCGGACGGTTTTAAGATTTTGAATAATTTTGAATAATCTCTGTTTCGATTGATATCGATTGATTGATTGATTAAGGTTGATAAGTAACAGGCACAGACGCACGCAAAGGAGAGAGAGAAATATAAACTAATAGTAAGAATAATAATGGGGAAGCACGCGTACGACGACCCACAGTGTAAGTTATTCCCACGCATGAACGAATTCTTTGAACAAATTCAAAATCCAATGAGAGTCAATTGTTTAATACCGATCGAACGCGAAGCTGCTTGGAAATCGTGGTTCGCGTTCATGTCATCGAAGCACGTAGAACCGGATGGGGCACATTTTGATATTCTAGAGTTGAGATGTAATGCGAACGCGGTAGTAGAGCAAATGCAGAAGATGTTGCAGAAATTACGCGAGAAGGAGAAGAGTAATCGAAACGGGAGGCGAGGAGCCGGGAGGCCGAAAGGGTCTGGGGGGAAGATTTGTTTAGTCGATCGAAACAATGGTGATGGGAATGATCATGATCATCATCATCATCATCATCATCATAACAACAACAATAATAATATTAATAATAATAGTGCAGGTAGTGGTGGGAGTAAAAGTACTCAAACTACTAACGCCAACGTCGCATTAACTGCGGGTGGACAAAACGGCACAAATAGAGAAGACGATAATAATAGCGGACAAAAACAACAACAACAACAACGAAAAAAAGAATCAGGAGATAACATAAACGCGGCGGCAATTACGCGCACTGAAGACGGGAAACAAAAGCTAACTATTCGGTTTAGTCCAGAGGATGATAAAATCACTCGAGCGGTCAAGGAAAGCGGACACAACCCGACGGTTGATTTGACTTTTAAGGCGACGAAGAAGTTGGCTGATATTTGCGACCATTTCGCAAACAAATGGAGCGACGCGGCTAAAAAGCTCGAGGCAGACGTACGCAGTGAATTAGACAACGTCGCCGTGAAAGATAAGGTTTTTTTATTTACTTTGAGACCAAACATGCGAGGAAAAATTGTCAATCGACGCGCTGCAGTTGATTTAGAACCGTGCATCGTTTGGGATAAACAAATTCTAGGACAAATGACTGCGGTTAAAGCGTATGAATCGCGAGGGTATCCAGATATATTTGAGGTTAAATATAGTTGGAGATTCGTACCATTGCCCCCGGACGAATGCGAACCGAAACGGAGACCAATGAATAAGCCGAAACCAAAAAAATCAAGGGTGTACGCGGCGACGACGACGACGCAAGTGTCTGGATTTTTAAATATTTTCGACGACGATTTGAAAACGCGAACGCCTTTACCGCCTCCAGAATTTACCATGTCCGCTTTTGATGTAGGAGCGTTCGTCTCTTGTTCTCCCGACGATCGCGAGAACAAGGAATCAAAGAAGCGTAAATTAGATAGTGTTAGCACAAAAGAGAAAGGCAAACATATTGCCAAGAAATCCGCGCATCAGCAGGAGCAACAGCAGCATTCGGTGCCGAAAGAAATTACGCCAGAATCTGATTCGATGATGGCGTTGCGTTTGAACGCAGAAATAAACGGTGGTAATCGTGAAAGGCGTGCTCGTAATCCAGCTCCGGTACAAGGTTATAACAGCGATGATGATGATGATGATGACGAGGATAAAGAAAACGGAGAAGAAGCAGAAGAAGAAGATGATGATATCGATGATGTTGATAATAAAGAAGTAGAAGATGCGGAAGAGGTGCAATATGCAGCAGAGGAAATGGGCTTAGAGCTTAAAGCGACATTGCCGCAGCAAAAGGACATTGAGAAAAATGACAGCGAGTATCCGCAATGGGCGGGATTGGATTCAATCTTGGGCGGGCGCGGCATTGATGATATCGCGACGCAGCACGCTCCTGGAGAAGCGACGATGAATGGTTTACAAGAGTTTCTCGGAAGCGTAATTCCCAAGCGAACGGTCGAGACTGGTCCTTCAAATTTCTCAGGTATCAGATTCTAAAATATTCACAAATGGTATTACAAACGTACCTAAAAAACGTAATACTAGTAAATATATACGTACTATATTATCATAAAAGCGCCCGCGCTGCTACTTTCTCCGCTCGATCTTGCATTCCCTTTGCGAGTATTGAGACTTCTTTATCACGCTTCACGGTTGAATGTTCCAACTTTTCAATAGAAAATTCCGTCGTCGTCGTTTCGTTGTCGTTATCGTTGTTGTCATCGTTTGCTACTAAAAGTAATACGCGTTCAGCGATCGTTTCCAGGTCATTTAAAACTGTACAACTTACACCAATCTGTTCCGATAAATGCAACTCCCAATTTGCCAAAATGTTTGCTAAGGCTAAATTTGAAACTTCGGCTGCCGCAAAGGAAGCTATATTATTATTATTATCGTGACCAGTATTATTGTTTTGAAGCTTCTTCTTGCTCATTAAAATACTTTTACGCATTTTCTCAGATCTATTTGTTGTTCGTCTTACTTGTCTCGCACGATCGTGCGCGTCTGCGGCGATGCACTCGAGCCACGCGGCGGATGCGTTTGTTTCTAAGAACCAACTATTCGCCTGCGCGGCTAATTGCTTAACACCTTTGATAGTTCTCGCTCTTTTTACGGCCGAGTCAATTTTAAAATCACCGTCGTTATCGTTATCGTTATCGTTATCGTCATCGTTATCTTCATCGTTATCGCTGCTTTCGTTCTTGTTGTTGTTATTCTTATTATTCTTATTATTACTTTTCATCTTTTTCTTCCTCTTGTTCTTGTCATTCATCGTCACATATGCATCATCTGCATCATCTCTCGCGTTTGATAACAAAGACAAGACTAAATCTTCACCTCTTACCATTTCTCTCGCGTATGAGATCCACCCAATCGGCGCGTTCGCTCTTACCATTATATTCTCCAAGATCTCCAATCGATCGTTACGAACTCCCGAGACTTTCACTCGTTCTACGTCTATATCTTCTTTGTTTCTATCATTGTTCGACTTCGTCTTCTTCTTATTACTATTCTTATCACAATCATTCGTTTGTTGCGCAGAAGAAAGAAAGAACTCAGTAGGCGTTTTCATTCCCTTTTTCGCCCTTATTGGCGGCCCTTCTTCTTCAACGGCCGCTTCGTCGTCGTCGTCGTCGGTAGCGTTAACGCTCGCCCCATTCTCAACCGCGGTAACACCAACACGAACTCCACGATCATCACCGTAATTCCTATTAAACTTCGAAGATAACCTACGTTTCGCATGCACGACTTGTTTAAAACGATCGCACTCGTCTTCCTCCTCGTCCACGCGCTCTCCGTTCCTTCCAACGAAACCAGCGTCTTCAGCGCTTACACGGCTGCGGTTCAAAATCTTATGTTTCCCACTCAAGGCGAACAAAATCGCCGCGGACTCTTCCTCGGGAGTCTGCTTCTCGCCGTTAAAATATATCACCGCTCTCGCTCGATTATTCTTCCTCCTCTTCTCCTGAGTACTTTTGCTCTCGTTATGCGCCTTCTCGAAGTTCGTTATCTGCGGCGTCTTAAACATTTTTTTGAATTTATTACGCGTTCAAAACAATTACGTACGATATGCTTAAAACGGAATTCAAATCACGCACTCACACCGGGGACGCGAACTGTTCGCGCAAAGAGAGAACACGCAGTCAGTACTGTTCCGTAGCAGTGTCCTGATAGATTTTGTTCCGCGCGCGATATCCGATTTAAGTTAAAGTCGAGGTCGTTTTGTTTGTCTTTAAAAACGTGTATCTGATGTATTTTAGTACTCGTATAGTGGGGAAAACTGCAAACTTTGGTTCGGCAGAGAAATCCAAAAATGGACGAGAAAAACGAAGATGCAGACGACGATACAGATCAGAAACAGAAACAGAAACAGAAGAAGAAGAAGGAGAAGAAGATTGAGCGAATGGTAGTAAACGAATACCCGGAAAGGCATGCGAACGCGAACAAGCTATGGCCGCCGGATTTATTGAACGAATTCGGATCTCGTCCTTGGT